>Ga0154454_1112_pt1 | contig 20639 bp, 17 predicted proteins | sample RifGroC2_FD_105647 | JGI IMG/M metagenome (GOLD analysis project Ga0154454, IMG submission 105647) | Syntrophobacterales bacterium GWC2_56_13 | reverse complement strand
CTCAAGGAATGACATGAGTGGATCTACATGACCGGTGATGCTGGTATCAATTTGCCCCGGTAATTCTGGTAGGGAATGACGCCGGTGATAAGAGATATAGTGAAATAGCGCAAATTTATCTATCTTCCATTTCTTTAAAAGGTCTACCCCTGATATAAAATCATCAATGTCGTAATTTTCATCAAACGGCTTCATTCCCATCCCTCGCAATCATCCCCGGTGGTTTAATGAAGGGGCAGCCGGTGGGATTGTCCGGTTTTCGGTGATCAGTCTATCCCCTTCAAACCTGATTTCTCATTCAAAAACTTGTGACCAAATTGTGACCATAACCTTGGAAAAGGTTGTAAAAAATCATAAAACAAGATAAATAGCGTTGCAACGTTTTCTTTGTCATTTATCTATCTTAGTTTGTAATGGTTAATATACTTAATAATATCAATGAGATTCACACGGTAGAAGTCACTGGTTCAATCCCAGTACCGCCTACCATGAAAATCAGGGGGGTTATGTCATTTGCCGTAACCCCTTTTTTCCCTTATTTCGCCATCCAAATATCTTCCTCCCCGGGAAGCCTGCCTTCCAGGTCGGGCAGTTTCACTTAGATCCGGAGAAAGGGAATGGGAAACATGGCCCGGAACGATGCGTCGCCTCCATCCGACTTCATCAGGGTTATCGTCGATGAAGACCTGAGAACCCATAGGCATCAGGGGCGGGTAGCCACCCGCTTTCCTCCCGAGCCGAACGGATACCCCCATATCGGACATGCCAAGTCAATCTGCCTCAATTTCGGCATCGCCGCGCAGTACGGGGGCACATGCAATTTGCGCATGGATGACACCGACCCAAGCGGGGAGAGCATGGAATATGTGGAATCCATCATCCGCGACGTGAAATGGCTGGGTTTCGACTGGCAGGATCGTCTGTACTATGCCTCCGATTACTATGAAAAACTCTACCAATATGCAATGCGGCTGATCAGAGTAGGCAAGGCATACGTTTGCGACCTGAGTGCGGATGAGATTCGCGAGTACCGGGGCACCCTGACCGAACCGGGCAGAGAAAGCCCTTATCGCAACAGATCAAGCGAAGAAAACCTGGCGCTGTTCGAACGCATGCGGGCAGGAGAGTTCGAGGACGGCGCCCGTGTCCTCCGGGCAAAAATCGACATGACCTCTCCCAACATCACCATGCGCGATCCGGTCATGTACCGGATCAAGAAAGAAAATCACTATCGGACGGGTGAAAAATGGTGCATCTATCCGATGTATGATTTTGCCCATTGTCTGTCGGACTCCATAGAGGGGATCACCCATTCGATCTGCACCCTGGAGTTCGAAAACAACCGGCCTCTCTACGATTGGTTCCTGAAAGAATTGAACGTGGAGCCCCGTCCACAGCAGATCGAGTTCGCCCGTCTAAACCTCAGTTTCACAGTCCTGAGCAAACGCAAACTGATCGAACTGGTGGAAAAGGGGGTGGTCAGCGGTTGGGATGATCCGCAGATGCCCACCCTGTCAGGCATGCGGAGAAGGGGGTACAGCCCCGAAGCGATCCGCAACTTCTGCGAGCGGATCGGCGTTTCCAAGAATGACAGTCTCATCGACATGGCCCTTCTGGAGAACTGTGTACGGGAGGACCTGAATGAAAGGGCGCAGCGCGTCCTGGCCGTTCTCCGACCTCTGCGCGTCGTGATCGATAACTACCCGGAAGGAGAAGTGGAGGAGTTCGATTGCCCTTATCATCCGAAGAATCCCGAAATGGGATCCCGGAAGGTGCCCTTCTCCCGTGTTCTCTATATCGAGCAGGAAGATTTCCTGGAGAATCCGCCTAAAAAGTTTTTCCGGCTGGCCATGGGCAGGGAAGTCCGCCTCCGCTACGGGTACTTTATCCGGTGCGTCGGCGTCGTAAAGAATGCGAACAGGGGAGAAGTGAGCGAGGTGCACTGCACCTACGATCCGGAGACCCGAAGCGGGTTCGCCCCCGATGGGCGGAAGGTCGACGCAACCATCCACTGGGTATCGGCGGCCCATTCCGTGCCGGCCGAGGTGCGCCTCTACGACCGTCTTTTCCGCATCGCCGATTCACTGGGGGAAGGTCCTGATTTTATGGAGTATCTGAATAAGAAATCGCTGGAAACCCTCGGGTCATGCCGGGTAGAGCCGAGCCTGTCCCATGCGGCGCCCGGAGACCGGTTCCAGTTCGAACGGCTTGGCTATTTCTGCGTTGATTCCGCAGATGATAAGGACAAAGTCCTGATATTCAACCGGACCGTGACGCTAAGAGATGCCTGGGCCAGGATCGCTGAGAAGGGGGACGATAGATAGGCAATCGACGAGGAGTGGAGGAGGAGCGGATGCATAGGATGATCACGCAACATACTCTTTTTTCAAAGGAACCTTTCATCAAGACCGTCATCTTTCTGATGATGTCTCTGTTGTGCGTCTTTTTTCTGTTGTGGCCATCAAAATCCCTTTCATCTTCTTACGTTATAAATCTGAAGAATGGGGGACATATAACGACATCTTTTTACTGGCGGGAGGGAACGGAGATCCGCTTTTATGTGGAAGGCGGTACGATGGGCATCCAAAGAGCCGCTATCGCAAGGATTGAAGAGACAGGCGAAGACATATCCTCAAAGGCTGGCGTCATTCATGATAAAGCCGTCCAAAAAGAAGGGCAGGCGGAAGGGGCGCCAGCGATTCAGAAACCCATGGGCGATGGACCCGAAAAGAAAGACCGGCCTGAGAAAACAGGACTTTCGCCTCAGGAGATAAAGGCCTATGGCGAAAAAAAACGCCGCATGGAAGAGGACCTCAAAGAGGCGACAGAACGCCTGCGGAAGGCGTCCCGGGAACAGAACCCTGAAGTCAAGGAAAAAGCGAAAGCGGACATGCGGCGGATATCCGGGCAGATCTACGAGCTGACCGATCAAGTGAAGCGGCAGAATACCGGCGGAAAGCTTCCCGATGACTGGTGGAGAAAATAGAGGGCCGCCGCTTTTCTCGACAAGTTCAGTTCGCCTTGTCTTTCCAGCTCAGGACCTGCGTGTGCTGATTTTCCGTTTGATTTTGGACAGCGGAACTGCAATAGACAATATTGGCATTTCCGCCCACCAGATCCGCATCGGCCGATCCCCCGGCAAGCATTGCGCCCGTGATGTTCTTATCGCCGCCGCCGGTAAAAATTATCGATCCTGTCGCGATCACCACCCCGTACCAGGAAAAATTGCCGTGCAAGATCAGATCACCTTCCACAAGAAACAACCCGCACCCTGTAGCGCCGCCGCTCAGCTGAATGTCCGTCCCGGCAGTATTATAATAAACGATATTGTGGGCGCTGCAGGATGACGGCAATTGTGATGTCGCCCCTGGCGTCGGAATCCCCCATCCGTCCCCGGGACCGGGAACCGATGTGGCTGTAAGGGTCGCAGCGTTGACCGTATATTTGAAATTGGCCGACCCTTTGAAACGATCGATCATAGACTGAACATTCATCCCCGTGCCGCCATAGGCGATATTGGGCGTCGTCCCGCCGACGCCGGTGATATCCGGTCCGCCGTTGAGTGTAACGGAACCGGTCCCCTGGGTCGTCACAATACCGGCGAGGTCCGACCCTCCGCAGCCGTCCGTCCCGATGATATTCGTACTGGAACCCTGGACCGTCGTGGTGGCGTTGACATAAAGAGCGCCGGGCACATTAATCGGCGGCATCCTGGCTAACTCTACTACCAAGGTACGGCTGGCGCCCGCATAGCTACCCTCGCTCGTCACCTTATAGATATTCCTCAGGCTGCCGCCTGAGGCTGTTGTCCGCTCATTGATCCCGTCGCCATTGGCGTCCCCCCAGTATAGAATGTTTCCCGCCCCATCCGTCTGGTGGACGATCGTCACCACATAATCCAGATCCGACTGGAGCCTGTCCACCCGGACATGCATGGTATTGCCGCTGTTATACCCCTTGCCCTGGGACTTGGTTACCGTACCGATATAGGCCTCCCAGCCGCTTTGCGTCGGGTGGCCATCGACAATGGCGTTCTCCGCCCCGGCCCGCAGCCGGGCCTTCGCATCTTCAATACCCGCTTCAGCAATATAAAAAACTTTTTTACCCGATTTAAAAAACCCGGTCATCCTCAGCTCGGTCGTTGTGGTGATCATCGCTATGGTCCCTAAAACAAGCAACGCGACGATCAGCAAAACGCCAACTACCAGAACCATTCCCTTCTGTTGATATAGACTCCGGTTTTTCATGACATGCTCTCTTTTCTTTTTTATGTGTTATAGGTCAATGTTCCTCGGCGCTACACTGAAAGTCAGGGTATATCGCCGATAATGATCTCCTTGGCCCGGGTCCGTATATTGGGGATCGGGTTTCGCTGTCCTGGCCGTAAGGCTAACCTGTATCTTTTTGATCTCTGTTACGGCGGGCGAAGAGGACAGGAGGTTCCCGTCACGGTCATAAAAAGCAAATGTCCACGATTCGATGTTCTGAACCATAACTTGCGTCGATCCATTGGATGTCCTGCCAAGGCAGGGAACGCCTGCCGCATCATAAACATTATATAATATATTCTCATTGGGATTTGCAGTGTCTGCCGTGGTATTTCCATTGGCATTCAGATCGGCCACAAAACCCAGGGCATTGGCTGAAGCCGTCGTAATGCCGGGCTGTGCACCAATCGAAATTGTTTTTTGGGGGTTATAACCGGCCATCATGATCTCCCGAAGCATGATTTCCATACCGGCTCGGGCGTTCTGCTGCATCTCCGCCACCTGTTCCTGCAGGGATACATTCCGATCCTGAACGGTGAGAGCCCCATACATGGCTCCGAGAACAATCAACCCCATGGACATGGCAATGATCAGCTCCAGCAGCGTAAAGCCCTGGCCGCTCCATCGGTCATTATTTTTTAAAATTTTCTTCATAAATCATCTCCTATCTTTCTCATTCGTCCTGATTGGCCTGCAGGGTGTTGAAGGAAACATTGTGGGTTTTGCCCAGCCAGCTCCATGATACCGATACGGCAATGGTCTTACACGCAATTCTTGAGCTCGTCGCATCGATGGTATCCGTGATGATCCACGTGCGGGTGTAGAGACCCTGGAAAGGGTTTCCCGTATCGGTATGGCTGCCGCTATTTAATTCCACATTCGTAAATGCCCCCGCCTTTAGATCCTCGATCTTGTCATTGCCCAGGGCCGTGGCTGTAGTCATCATCTTACTGAAGGCGTTTCCTTTTATCGCCATGACGGACAAGGACAACAGGCCAAGGAAGGCCACGACGAGCAGAAACGTAGTGATGGTCACCTCAATGATGGTAAAGCCCTTCTGATTCAAAGCTATCTTTTTCATAAACTGTCCTCCTTTCTGCCGGATGGAACCCGGGATTCTGACTCCCGATACAGGTCCCGTTTCTTTGCCGGGGCCTGATAATTCATCTTGATTATATGATAAAGATGATTTAACTTGATATCAAGCGAATACGGTTTAACTGAGTGAACCTGTTCACAGTTTCTGTGTGAAATACTTCATAGATGCGCCGGATTGAAGCACTAAAGGACATATTCTACTCAGCCCGGAACGAAGCGATTTAGACTTATTTATTGAAAATAAACTTTCAGATGCTCGGAAGGGTACTGTGACGCCGGTTAATGCCTTAAAAAAAATCCAGTTGTTCTCGTCACTATCAGACCGGGATTGCGAGCGGTTGTCCCAACTCCTGAGGCTGCAGACACTGCACAAGGGAGAAGTCCTGTTCCGCAGGGGCGATGAAGGTACGACGCTTTATATGATTCTGTCCGGACAGATCAAAATCTCCGTGTCCAGAAGGACCAATCAGATGACCCTGGCGATCCTCGGAGGAGGAGAATTTTTAGGGGAAATGGCGCTTCTCGATGGGCATCCCCGCTCCGCCGATGCCATCGCCCTGGAGGAGTCCTTCCTTTACGCCCTAAACCGCAAGGATTTCTTATCCTTTCTGAAGACCAGCGAGCATGCAATCCCTGCTGTTCTTTCCGCCCTCTCCATGCGCCTGCGGAAGACGGACAATCAGTTGACGGAGATGTGCTTCTTGAACGTCCCTGCGCGACTGGAAAAAAAACTGGTTGAACTGATAGAGTCCCGTCCTGCCGATGTGAAGGATGATTCTGATCATGTCCTGACCATCTCCCAGAATGAGCTGGGTCATCTGGTAGGCGTCTCGCGGGAAAGCATCAACAAGGCCCTGAAAAGCCTCCGTAAGAAGGGCATCCTCAGCACGTCGCGGAACACGATCCGCATCCATAAACTCGACCTCCTGAAACAACGGCTGCGGTAAAAAGGGCCGGCGCAACGCTCAAACCGGATTACGATCTGCCCTGCAAGGCATTTTCCTGCAATCGCTACGCTTTTCATTGATGAAACAAACGGCAACTTATAATTAGTGCAGGCAATGAGTTGATGGGGGGGGAAAATGATTCACAGCGCCTCTTTGATCAATAATCCCTTCGGTGATCCCGGTGTGTATGTGGATTTCAAGTACCGGAAGGAGGCCTTTCTTTTCGACCTTGGCGACATCCATCTCCTGCCGCCGCGCAAGCTTTTGAAGATCGGCTATATTTTCGTTTCCCATACTCACATGGACCATTTCATCGGCTTTGATCATCTGCTGAGGATTTCCCTGGGGAGGGACCTGCGCGTCAATCTTTACGGACCGCCTGATTTCCTGCAGAACGTGGAGGACAAGCTCAGCTCCTATACGTGGAATCTGGTCGCCAATTACACCAACGACTTCGAATTGTTCGTAACGGAGGTGCATCCGGAATACAAAATCAGCAGGCGCTACCGCTGCAGGAATGCCTTCAAGCCGGAGGGTGAGGAACGGGGGGATTACGACGGCACTCTCGTTCAGGGGGATTTCTTTTCCGTCAGGGCGGTATTCCTCGATCATGGCACCCCCTGCCTGGCTTTCAGTTTCGAAGAAAATACCCGCATCAATATCAAGAAGAATGTGCTGCGGGAGATGGGGCTTCCCACTGGGGCATGGCTGCAGGATCTAAAGACGCATATTATGAAAAACGAACCGGATGGCCTGCCCGTGCGGGTATGGTGGCGTGACGCTGACGGCCGAATGGAAGAAGAAATCGTGCCTCTCGGTATTTTAAGAGAAAAGGCCGTGAAAATCACGCCCGGGCAGAAAATATCCTACGTGACCGATGCCCTCTACAGCGAAGAGAATGCACGCAGGATCATAGAACTGGGCGCCGGCTCGGAGGTTATGTTTATCGAGGCGCCTTTTCTTCATGAAGACGTCGATAGCGCCGCGCGGAAGTACCATCTTACGGCAAGGCAGGCGGGCATGCTGGCAAAAAAGGCGGGGGCAAAGCGCATGGTGCTGTTCCATTTTTCTCCGAAATACAAAGGCGAGGGGGATGTCCTGAATAAGGAGGCGATGGATGCTTTTCAGGGTACGGATTGAAGAGTGTAACATGCGCGCTAACCGGCGAGGAGCGGCCGTGTTGAGCGCTGCAGTTGGGCTATGAACATCAATGGCATAGAGCTAAAACGTTCAGTCTGGTTTAATGGCTATTCTGCCGCTGCCAAGGAAGAATATGGCGATGCCGCAAAATAAATAGAAGCCCTGCAATTCGAGCGCCCACCCACCGCTTTTTGATAACGTAAGTAACTGATCGCTGTGTGCCAGCACCATCGCAAAAACCATATTAACCACGACGAGCAAACCACCAACACGCGAAAAAACTCCCAAAATAATCATTAACGGCGCAAGAACTTCGCCAAAATAAACACCATAGGCAATCGCTGCAGGCAATCCAATACTTGCGAGTTGTTTACCAATGAAGTCGAGATAACCGGGGTTAAGGATCTTTGATACACCATGAAACAGGATGAGAACCCCGAGCGTAAGGCGCAAGATTAACTTGCCCACTGCATCGTTTTGAAATGGATAGTTCATGACTTGTCTCTTCCGGTTTCAGCGGTTTAAATTTAAAGGCAACTATCGAGTAATATACATTCTTTTTTTTGACATGTAAAGCACGACATGTCCAACTTCCACTAATGATCCTGCCATGATGCGAGTGCCGCAAGAGCTCGTCGGGCGTAGATTTGGCCCCGGTCTTTCCTGGAGATCCTCCCGGGCAGCGGCGGGAAGAGACCGAAGGTGATGTTCATCGGCTGGAAGTTCTTCCGGTCGGCATTCGTGATGTGGCCGATCAGGGCGCCGCAGGCCGTTTCCGGCGGTGGGGGGATCATCTCCCGGCCGGCGACGAAGCGGGAGGCGTTGAGTCCCGCGAGAAGCCCCATCGCCGTCGACTCCACATACCCCTCTACGCCGGTGATTTGACCGGCGAAAAAAAGCTGCGGGCGGCGCCGGAGCTGAAGGGTGGCCGTCAGCAGGGTAGGGGCGTTGAGGAAGGTGTTCCTGTGTACGCTCCCGTACCGGGTAAACTCCGCCTTCTCCAGACCGGGGATCATCCGGAAGATCCGCCGCTGTTCCGGCCAGGTCAGCTTCGTCTGAAATCCCACGATGTTGAAAAGGATGCCCTTTTTGTCCTCCCGCCGGAGCTGGACGACGGCATGGGGCTGACGGCCCGTCCGCGGGTCGATCAAGCCGACCGGTTTCATCGGCCCGTGGGCAAGGGTTTCAATCCCCCGCCGGGCGATCACCTCGATGGGGAGGCACCCCTCGAAACATTTCACCTCCTCGAAGACGTGGAGAGGGACCTCCTCGGCTTCGGTCATGGCCTTCCAGAACATCTCGTAGGTTTCACGGTCCATCGGGCAGTTCAGGTAGTCCGCTTCGCCGTGGCCGTAACGGGAGGCCGCAAAGACGCGGCTCCGGTCGATGGATTCCGCCTCGATGATCGGGGAGATCGCGTCGTAGAAATAGAGATATTCTCCGCCAGTAAGCGAGCCGATTGCCAAGGCGAAGGCGTCGGAGGTGAGGGGCCCGGTGGCGATGATCGTGACCCCGGTCTCGGGGATCTCTGTCACCTCGCCCCTGATCAGCTCCAGAAAAGGTTCGGCGGTCAGGCTCTCTTCGATAAAGCGGGAAAATAGACTCCGGTCGACGGCGAGTGCTTTGCCGGCTGGGACAGCCGTGGCGTCGGCTGCCGCCATGATCAGGGAAGCAGTCCGCCGCAACTCCTCCTTGAGAAGCCCGACGGCGTTGTCCTGGGTATTGGACCGCAGCGAATTGCTGCAGACGAGTTCCGCAAGGTGGGGCGATTTATGGGCGGGGGAGAAGCGCGCGGGCTTCATCTCGCACAGGCGGACCCTGTGGCCGTGCTTAAGGAGCTGCCAAGCCGCCTCGCAGCCGGCCAGCCCTCCGCCGATCACGATTATCGGTTCTTCCTCTGCCGTCACAACCAGGAGCCCTTTCCTGAAAAGAGAGCTTTGAAAATCAGTCCTCCATTTTCCCGCTCCGCATTTCGTCCCCCTATTTCCCCGGGGGCTTGTACTTCATGATGTTCCGGCAGCCTGGATAGCCTGTGCAGCCAAGGAATTTCCCGTAGCGGCCCGGTTTTACGGCCATCGGTTTACCGCATTTGTCGCAGAGGACATCGGTGAGCTCCTGTTCAGAAGCCGACCCGGCAGGGCGCCCCGACGCTCTGGTCTTAACGATGTTCTTGCATTCCGGGTAGCCTGAACAGCCGAGAAAAGTGCCGTAGCGGCCGCGCTTGGCGACCATCGGTTTCCCGCATTTCTCGCAGACGGTATCGCTCGTCTTTCCCTCGACGGGAGCGGCGACCTGCGTACCGTCCGGAGCAACATCGATGGTGTGCTTGCACTCGGGATACCCGGAGCAGCCTAAGAATTTTCCAAACCGCCCCTGGCGGGCAAGCATTGGTTTGCCGCAGAGGGGGCAGGGGATGTCCGTTGTCAGCCGATTCTCTTCCGGCCGGATCTCCCCTTTTTCATCCTGAGTAAAATTCTTCGTGTTCTTGCAGTCGGGATAGTTCGTGCAGGCGAGAAACCGGCCGTTCTTTCCCCACTTGATGACCATCGGCTTTCCGCACTTCTCGCAGAGAAGGTCCGTCGGGGTCTCCTCACGCTTGATATTGCGCATGTTCGCTTTCGCTTTTCTGAGCTCCTCCGTGAAGGGGAGGTAGAAATTGTTCAGGGTGTCGAGCCGCTTCGTCTTTCCTTCTTCAATCCGGTCAAGTTCCGTCTCCATCGAGGCAGTGAAGGCGACGTCCAGGATCCGGGGAAAGTTCTTGACGAGAAGATCGGTCACGAGGATCCCGAGATCGGTGGGGATGAACTTCCCCTTTTCGAGGCGGGCATACTCCCTCTCCTGGATCGTGCTCAGGATCGCCGCGTAGGTGCTCGGGCGGCCGATGCCGTTCTCCTCCAGTTCACGGACGAGAGAGGCCTCGGAGAACCGTGGCGGCGGCTGGGTGAATTTCTGTTCCGGCGTAAGGGAGATAAGCTTGAGGACCTCGCCTTCCCGGACCTCGGGGAGGAGTTTGCCCAAGCCGTTCTCCTCACCGTTGTCTTCTTTTCCTTCCGTGTAGAGGACGGTGAATCCGGGGAACCTCATCACAACCCCCTGCGCCCTGAACAGGCAGTTCGCGGCGGCGATATCCACTATGGTCTGGTCGAGGAGGGCGGGGTTCATCTGCGAGGCCAGAAAACGGTTCCAGATCAGCTGGTAGAGGCGGAACTGGTCGGGCGAGAGGAATTGCTTGATTGCTTGGGGCGGATGGGCCATCGACGACGGCCGGATCGCCTCGTGGGCATCCTGGGCGACGCCGGCGACCTTGAATACCCGTGCCTTGGGCGGCAGGAATGTTCCGTCGTAGTGGCTGCGGATGTACTCCCGCGCGTCATTGAGCGCCTCGGCGGCGATACGGACGGAGTCGGTCCTCATATAGGTGATCAGTCCCACGGGTCCCTCCGGACCGAGCTCGATTCCTTCATAAAGTCTCTGAGCCGTCGCCATCGTCTTCTTCGCCGAAAAGCGGAGCCAGCGGGAGGCCTCCTGCTGGAGCTTGCTCGTTGTGAAAGGGGGAGGAGGCTGGCGTTTGACCTCCTTCTTCTCCACGGAGGCCACGGCGAAGGCAGCGTCTTTCAGGATTGCGACGACCTCGGCGGAGCGCGCGGCGTCGCCGATCTTTGCCTTCTTTCCGTCGATCTTCGTCAGTTTCGCCTCGAAGGGGGGCGGGTTCGACCCCTCCAGCAGGGCGGTGGTGTTCCAGTATTCCTCGGGAACGAACGCCCTGATCTCCGCTTCCCGGTCGCAGATGATTCGGACGGCGACGGACTGTACCCGGCCCGCGGAGAGGCCCCGCTTCACCTTCTCCCAGAGGATGGGGCTGATCTGATAGCCGACGAGGCGGTCGAGGATCCGCCGGGTCTGCTGCGCCTCGTATCGGTTGAAATCAAGCTCGCGGGGATGAGCGATCGCCTCGAGGATCGTCTCCCGGGTGAGGTCGTTAAAGAGGACCCGCCGGATCGGTTTCTTTTTATCCCCGATTTCCTCGGCAATGTGCCAGGCGATGGCCTCTCCCTCGCGGTCCGGGTCCGGGGCGAGGAAGATCTGCTGCGCTTTGGCCGCCGCCCTCTTGAGATCGGCGATCACCTTCTTCTTGCTGTCGATCACCTGGTAGGTGGGTTCGAACTGCTTTTCGGGATCGATACCGAGGGTGTTTTTCGGCAGGTCCTTGACGTGACCGACCGAGGCCCGGACATCGTACTCCGGCCCAAGGTATTTGCGGATGGTCTTCACCTTGGTGGGTGATTCCACGATAATTAGTGAATTCAAATGGTTGACTCCTTACGAACAAACATTTTACCCGGTAGCTGCCGGATCAGACCGCGGAGTTCCAGAATGAGCAGGCCGTTAAGGACCTCCTGCGGGGCAAACCCCGAGGTGATGATCAGTGTGTCGATCTCCACGGGCTTTTGCGGGACCAGGGCGAATAGTTTCCTTTCCGTTTCCCCGAGCCCCGCGATATCGGCCGCGGGCGGCGCATTCATTGTTTCCGGATCTAACTGCGTCGCGTCCGGCATAAGGATTCGGGGCTGTTTCTCGGAAAGGGCCGGCAGGCAGACGGCCTGGGGCAGGATCTCCTCGAGGATATCATCCACGTTTTCGATCAGCTTTGCACCCTGTTTGATCAGGCGGTGGGTTCCCCGCGAACCGGCGGTGTCGATCGCACCGGGAACGGCAAAAACCGAGCGCCCCTGCTCGGCTGCGAGCCGCGCCGTGATAAGCGATCCGCTCTTCTCACCGGCCTCCACGACGACGACCCCGAAAGAGATGCCGCTGATGATCCGGTTTCGCGATGGAAAATTAGGGGCGTTGGGCGGCGTTCCGAAGGGGAATTCCGTGACCAGGGCGCCGCGGGCGGTGATGTCATCCGCAAGCTTCTTGTTTTCCGGTGGATAATTCACGTCGAGACCGCACCCCAGAACCGCGATGGTCCTTCCTTTCCCGGCGAGCGCCCCCCGGTGGGCTGCGGCGTCGATGCCGCGGGCAAGACCGCTGACGATGGTGATCCCCTTGAGGGCAAGCTCGCGGCTGAGCCTCTCGGTGGTGTATCTGCCGTAAGGGGAGGCCAGGCGCGATCCGACGACCGCCACGGGGATCTCCTCCGGACACAAGGATCCCTTCATATAGAGAAAGGGAGGACAATCGTAGATGTTGAGAAGATTTTTGGGATAGAGGGGATCCTCGCAGGTGACGATAGCGATGCCGAGCTTTCCGGCAAGAGCAACCTCCCGTTCGGCCATTCCCCAGTCGGAGAAGGTCCGGATATGATCCGCCGTCTTCGGACCGATTCCCGGGATCACCTTCAGGGTCTGTGCGGAGGCGGAAAAGACCGCCTTCGGCGATGAAAAGGCTTTAAGGAGGGCTCTGAACCCCACACAGCCCACCTCTTCCACCGCCTTGAGGGCGATCCAGTATTTCAGTGTATCCTCATCCATAACATTTCTTATCCGTGTCGGTTTCTACCGGTTCGAAACCATACCCGATTTTTCGCAAAACGCACGAAAACGGGGGGAAGATATATCGGATATCCGAAGGGTGTCAAGTCTTTTCACGGCGAAAAACCGTTGCGTTCTATGAGGCTTTGGGTTAGAAGTGAAAAAATTACTGAGTGGAGTCCTTATGGTTAGATGGTTTTTGACGGTATTGGTTTTTCTGGTACTCATGATCCCGTTGTTTCCCCTTGCAGACCCGCTCCGGGCGGAGACACCGGAGCAGAATGGTGCGGGGGGCTTTCCGGTACGGAGCGACGGCGACCTTAAACCGGTACTGACCGTCAACCCGCGGGAGGTCGATCTCGGCGCCATCGGACCAGGGGAAGAGGCCGAGAGAATATTTTATTTAAAAAAATGGGGTTCAGGGAGCCTGAACTGGTCCATGGAGGGACCGGAAGGGTGGAACCAGACCGAGTATAAGGGACTTGCCGGCGTTCTCGAAGAAGCGCCTGGGCCCGTAAAGATCCAACTGCTCTTTGCGAAGGAAAGCGGTCGGGAGAAGTCCCAAGGCTGTCCATTGATCCTGCGCCTTGAGGCGGGGGGAGCGTCCGCCACGTTTCTTCGGGAGGCGCCGGTTGGCGAGTTGCGGGAGTCGATTCGCTTCGTTTCTACGGGAGGAACGAGGACGGTATTTTTCCGTGTCATACTGGCCAAACTGGCCTCTGCACCCCTGATGGAGCTGTCCCCCCTCCGGATCGATGGCGGGACGGTTCGGGCCGGCGACCAGATAACCCGAATGATCCATCTGACCAATCGGGGGAGGGAGATTCTGAAGTGGAAAACGGGACTGGCGGGGAAGAAGGGCATGCCGGCGACCGCACCGCCGCTCATGGGACGCTATGTCTCCTTTCTGAATGAGGCGGTTGCCGGCGCCGACGGCTATTCGCCGGCCGGAGCGCTTCGGGAAAACTTGGAGTTCTCCGGCGCATGGGCGGAGGGAGGCGGATATCCCTCCGGTCAGGGGGAGCAGAACGCCCTTCGCTACCGCTTCACGGGCGTCGGGGTCAGCCTCTTTATCTGGAAGTCGCCGGAAGGGGGCCCCCTGAGCATCTACATCGACGAGCAGATCACAGCTTATATAGACAGTTTATCGGACCGATGGGAAAAGGTGGAGATCCCTTTGACGGAAGGGCTCCCGGACGGACCTCATATGCTGGGCCTTGTCAATGGAGGAGGCCGGACGGTTCTGGAGGGGGTCCGGATCTTCGGGAAGCCGGTCCTGAAGGGACCACCGGGCTGGATCAGTGTATTTCCGGACAGCGGGACGACCTTGCGGGAGACGGACTATATCAATATTGCAATCAATACACGCAACCTTGAATCCGGCATCTACGGGGAACGTGTTTTCTTCCTCTCAAACGCCGGCGAGGCCGATGTGGAAGTGTTCCTGGAGGTGGCGGCGGAGACGCAGTCCCGTTTTCTCGATGTTTACCGATATGTCGTCGGCAACGACTACCTCTATACTACCAATCCCCGGGCCGAGGCGACCCGCCTGCAGACGAAGGGGTACCGGAATCTGGGGATCGTCTTTAGGCTCTTCAGTCCGGGAACTCCGGGGACGACAAGCTTCTTTCGCTGGTTCAACCCCGTCAAGGGCGACCATTTTTACTCGTCGGATGCGGCCGAAGGCGGAAAGCCGCTTTCGGGCTATCTCTTGGAAGGGTCTATTGGCAACATCGCCACTTCCCGTCTGACCGGAACCCGGGAACTCTACCGCTGGTATAAGCCCACCACGGGAAGCCATTTCTATACAACGGATCAGGGTGGGGAGGGGCTCGGTAAAAAAGGGTATCGTTTCGAGGGGATTGCCGGGTTTGTCCGTTGAGAGAAAGGAGATAAAAAAGTCTGCACTCGGTCCTTGACAAAAGGCGGCAAAGGGGTTATAAACACGGCTCTTTTAAAAGGAGACCGGATGCAGTGCGTCGCGAGGATAAGCGCCTGTAGCTCAGCTGGATAGAGCAACGGACTTCTAATCCGTGGGTCGAGAGTTCGAATCCCTCCAGGCGCACCAGGCATGGATGGTGGGTGTAGCTCAAATGGTCAGAGTGCCGGGTTGTGGCCCCGGAGGCTGAGGGTTCAAGTCCCTTCACTCACCCCAATCCATTCCTAAATAAATCAAACACTTAACCTAAAATGGCACCCTTAAAGAATGTCATTTCCCGTTATCAGTCCGTTATCAATTTTTACCACGTCAGCCAACCGTTTATAGATGCTTCTTACGTCGTCGGATTCCATCCTGAAATACCGTTTAAAGGCGGCATTGCCTGTGTGCATTGTCGCCCTTTTTATTTTTTCTGGGCTAAAGTATTTGCGGAGTGCTCTGGCCGATGAGCGCCTTGTCCCCCCATCGAGGTCTACGCCCTGAATGCCGAGGTTACTACACGCCCTCTTCCACGTCTTGTAGAAGCGGTTTCCCCGAATCGTTTTGCGCCACCGAAACCGAACATTGACGGCATTTCTCGTGTAAGGCTTCCAAGTAGAGATACATCATCGGGCACAACCTTCACTGTATTATCCTGGTGACGGACAGTTGTTTCTATGGCAGCAGAGGCATGTTCCGGGTCGCCCCACCCCGATGAAAAATAATGATTGACAAATATATCCATAATATGACAAATACATACTTATTCGTACAAAATACAACTTCAAGATTTTATAAAAGCTCCCGCAGAATACCCCGTCCTGTGGACGGGGACGAATGCGGAGCGGGGGCATGGGGGATGCAATCCCCCCTCCTCCAGTTTTTTAACATGTCCCGCCCTGTGGGCGGGGTAATTCACTTATATTAACATCAAGCCGGTCTTTTACGGAAGAAGAACAAAAATACAAAATTTGAAAGGAGTAAATTATGGTTTGGAAGAAGTGTATGTTTTTGTTTATTATTTTTTGGTGTATTTTTCTCTTAAGCAGTTCACACCTGTATGCTGGAGAGGCAGAGCTGATCAACCTTTTAAAAAAGAAGGGAATTATTACCCAGCAAGAGGCAGAACAGTTGTTGCAGGAAGTTCGTTCTGAAACGCAAAAAGAAAAAGAGGATGCTAAAAAAAGTATTACAACAGAGATCAAGGCGGATTTAAAAAAAGATGCCGATAAAGGCGATTTCCTGCCAAAGGCGTTGAAGGGCTTCAAATTCGGCGCCCAGATCTTTACGGAATGGAACGCGGTCAACCGTTTCGACGGGCTGCCCTCAAACGCCACCATTGCCAAGAACTCCAATCAATTTGTCCTGAACCGGGGTCGGTTCACCCTGTCAAAGGATATCAACGACTGGCTTGGCATGAATATCACGGCCGATCTTTTTTACAACACCGATGCCACTAACGCGACAAACGGCGCGGAGCTGCGCTTGAAGTCCGCTTACGCAAACATGAAGTTCTACGGCACGCTTACGATGGTCGGTATGGTTCCCACGCCATCGGACGGCTACGACAATTCCATCTGGGCATACCGGGTCCAGGGGAAAAACCTCCTGGACGATCTCGGCATTCTGTCCACCTACGACCTGGGTATTGTCAACCAGGGCGTCTTCGGCGGTTACATAGATGACGAATACCTCAAGTATGCCTCAAAGCCCTTTTCGGGAAAATGGGGCGGCTATATGATCGGCCTTTACAACGGTGCGGGATCCACCACGTCCACGGGGGAAGGCAACGAAAACAAGGTCGTTTCCGGCCTCATCTATTTCCGCCCCTTCCCGACCGTCTCGGTGCTCAAGGGTCTCCAGTTGGCCTATTTCGGGGCCTACGGCAAGAGCAACAAGCTGAGTACAGTGCCCGGCCAGACCAATAACTATCCCAATTTCGAAGTCAATATGGGGCAGGTGTCGTTATTGCATCGCTATTTTGGCGTCATGGGCCAGTATTACTGGGGCCAGGGAGCGGCGACGGGAACGGAAGACAATAAGCGCGTCGGCTATCTGGCTGAAGGCTATGTCCGCATACCCGGCGTCGAGAAACTCAGGGCTTTTGGGAAGTTCTATAACTATGATCCCGATACGAACATCCAGGAAAACGACTACAACATCTATGTCGCTGGCCTGTCCTATGATGTGGCGCCGGAACTGATGCCCTTTGTTGCTTGGGAACGGCGGGACAATAGCAATAATGTCGCCAAAGGCACGACGAACGCCGCCAATATCGACTACAACAAGTACCAGGTCGGTGTGCAGGTGAAATTCTGAAGCAGCGGTTATTATTAGCGGGGCTTTCGCCGTTGCCCGCACATTCTCTTCCTCTCCCGGATAGGGGTGGGTTTCAAACCCGCCCCTACCGGTGGGGGTTGGTTATTCGGGATACAACATTAGATCCTGAATGACGTAATCTTCCCCCCTTCCCCCGGCGCGATGTGGATCAGTAGTAATACCTAAAAATGGCCATTGACGGTTGCATCATGAATAAATTCAAATGTTTGATAGTGAACTGCCATCGCCAATAATTACAAGAAAGCCCTTTATTTACGATGACATAGAACCGTGATGGCCAGATTTAGGTAATAGGTAATTATAAGCAAATTGGTAGATTCCGGGAAGGTGTTCGGAATTGCTTATACCGGATACACTGTGGCGAAATCGGCATGGAATGAAAAAGTAGGCAAATAATTTCCCCTTGACAACCACCCCTTGCTCTGCTATTTCGTTGCCCGTTCCGGTTATCATGATGTTATCACCCATAACGGAAACTCAATACCGGCGCATGGTAGTGAGGGTTCAAGTCCATTCACTCACCCCAATCTTACATCCTGCCGGTTGTGAAAAGGATGAAGCGCCCGTAGCTCAGTTGGATAGAGTCGCAGACTTCGAATCTGTTGGTCGTAGGTTCGAATCCTACCGGGCGCGCCAGATTGAAGTGCAGCAGTATCCGCGACCCATTGTGGGCCCTTAGCTCAGCTGGTAGAGCAACTGACTCTTAATCAGTAGGTTGTCGGTTCGATCCCGACAGGGCTCACCAAGAAAATCAAGGGGTTAGGCAAATAGCTTAACCCCTTGATTTTTCTTTTTGCTACCCTATTGCTACCCTCAGCAAGCACTTTCTGTTATCATTAATGAGCTTTACCGTCATTCCTGAGAGGTTACTTGATATATTTAAAGCAACTTCTTCTTATTTCTGTTTTTGAATTACAGCAAGCTTCTTTCCATCATAAACAAGCAAGTCAAATTCATCACGGACAGTCCGGCTTGACCACTTTTTTTTAGCTTTAGGTGAATATGTTTGGAAAGAATATTCCTGAAAGTAGATTGGTGGATACATTTTAATTTCGCAATCTGAGAAATTTCCGATTTTATTCGTATCCATGATTGTAGCAGAGTATTCGGTGATATCCACCACTCTGTATTTCGTCTTCTGTTCTTTTTTGAAACCTTCAGGAATAGACACCGGATAAGTATCGGCAATTTTCACTTTAGAACAATTGAGCTGAAAACCTCTTGCGGGACTTGACGCTGGTTGATCCTTTATCCATTCAGCAGCTACCCATCCGCTTGCGCCTTTCTTTTTACCTTCCAGGATTCTTACTTTTACTCCGCCCAAAAACTTTTTGTCTAAAATTGTTACCTTCACATTGTTTTCGACTTGAAAGAGTTTCCCTTTTTGATAAAGCTCCGTTACTCCATGCGGAATGTCGTTCGATGCAATCGCTTTCATGTATGCGTCAAAACCAGCTTCATCAATAGCAACATGTGGATAATTCATAGATGTAACAATGTAAGCGGTATCTCCAATCATGGCTGCATGAGCACTAAAGGATAAAGGAAACATCAATAAAGACCAAAACACAACTATTTTGAATAGTTTCATAGAAAATCCTTTCAATTGGAAATGTCAATAGTTAATCATTTATGGTCCCGTATGTCTTAGAGCAAATGTTATTCTACACCTTTTCCCCATTTCAAACATAGACATAATAGAACTTTAGCTTTATAATACCGTCTATACCCTTACCGCAACGTGCAGATCATTTTTTGCAATCCAGTTATAGAGATTGACGATAGATGTGTCATATTTCCGCGCTACCTTTTTCTTAGGCACCCCATCCCTCAGTAATGCGACAATCTCCTCTTTATGTTGATCGAGCTTGCTTTTCCCCGGCCCCTTAGGCCTGCCAAGCTTAACGCCTGACGCTTTTCTGACCCTCAACGCTTCCGTTGTCCTCGCGCTAATCAAATCCCTCTCAATCTCACTTGCCATGGAAAAAACCATCAGGAGGATTTTGCTTTCGATGCTTCCATTGAGTGTCCAGTTATTTTTGACAGCATGAATGTTGATCTCTTTCCGCTTTGCTTCGCTTATTATCTCCATGATTTCCAGCATCGAACGTCCGAGCCTGCTCAGCTCCGCGACAATGAGCCAGTCGTCTTTGCCGAGTGAATCGATAACATCTTTGATCTTTCGCTTCCGCCACGACACTTTCCCCGAGACGATTTCCTCGACAAACTCCACGTTGCCAAGCTTATGATCGTTTGCGTATGTCAGAATGTCTGCTTTATTCTTTTCAAGATCCTGACTTGCCGTGCTGACGCGCAAATAACCGACCACCTTTTTCAGAGCCCTTTGCCTGTTGACCACTTTTTTGTTCATGATCCGTATCCTCCTTTCGTCAGTTTTGCCCTTGATAAATAGAATACGCTTAAAACTGGTTTATTATTTATCATAAGATAATATGAATGTCAAGCAATATTATTTGTCGATTGTGCCCTATTATAAACGTTCGTTTATTATTTATATGAGGGTGATAGGTAAAATATGATTGATCTGAGATGTGCTTCCTTTAACTTTTTCTTGATAATATTCAATAAATATGTAAGATTATAAGCGATACTTAATGAATCAAAGCCGATCCATCTATGGGGAGTTATTTTTTCATGACCAATCCAAAAAAGAATCTGTCCTCTATTTCCTAAACTAATGGGAATTTAGCGAATTAAATCGAACCCGAAGATTCTAAAGAGGCAGTTTATGAGACACAACAGTTTTCTATTTTCGTTATTGTTATTTGTTATAATGGGTTGCGTTGGACTGCAAAAAGAAGTGCCACTGCATAAAGCTGTTTGGAAAACGTTTCCAGAAAGTCCATCAATTGAAAATGATATTTTCAGAGCAGATCTTTATCCAACTCACTTTTCCTTTCGTGGCTGTGACGGATTTCATATTGTCATAAAAAATAAGACCGAAAAAAACTTAGAAATAAATTGGAACAGGACACTCTATATGGCCAATGGACAAACAAACGGAACTTTTATGTATGACGGGATTCTTTATAAAGACCGAAATGCTAACAAACCACCAGATTTTGTATTACCGAAAGGTAATTTTGAAAAAAAAATTTATCCCGCAAACTTAGTGACATTTTCCGATAGTAACTGGATTCATCTGCCAATTGGTCAAGGCAATCATGGTATTTTCCTCTCGTTAGTAATTGATGGTAAAGAAATAAATGAAACGTTAACATTCACAATTGAGCGAAATACAGTCCTTATCTCAACACCAAAGCATTAATATATTGTGATTTGCCACGATAAATGTCACCGTACGCAGCACAAATGAGGCTATTCAAAAAAAACCAATAATGCATTCTAAATCATCGATGTCCGGTTAGGATTTTGCATAAGCGGTTAAGAATTATGGCACATCGGGTTCGTTTGGTTTTGGTAAAAAATAATT
>Ga0154454_1096_pt4 | contig 20845 bp, 18 predicted proteins | sample RifGroC2_FD_105647 | JGI IMG/M metagenome (GOLD analysis project Ga0154454, IMG submission 105647) | Syntrophobacterales bacterium GWC2_56_13 | reverse complement strand
GATGGAAGCCCATTGATTCACCAGCACGAACCGTCCTTCGGCCATGTAACCCCCCGTAGGGGTCTGCATCCACGAATTGGCTACCATGATCCAGTATCCCGACAGGAAAGAACCCAGACAGACCATGACGGTGGCGAGCAGGTGCATGCGGGGAGACACGCGTTTCCATCCGAAGAGCATGATTCCGAGAAAGGCTGCCTCCAGCATGAATGCTATAGCCGCTTCGAATCCCAGCAAATGGCCGAATACGTCACCCCCGGCTATAGAAAAGGCGCTCCAGTTCGTACCGAACTGGAACTCCATGGGAATGCCTGTGGCCACACCGATGGCGAAATTGAGCGCAAAGAGTTTGCTCCAGAAGCGAGCATGGTAGTAATACCCTTCATCTTTGGTTTTCAGCCACAAAACTTCCATGATCAGCAAAAAGAGACTTAACCCGATGGTGAGTACGGGCCATAAAATATGGAACATGGCCGTAAAGGCAAACTGCATACGGGAGAGCAACAGGGGTGTCCAGAAGGTTGATATCGATTCCGGCATAGTCTTCCTCTTAGAAAATCAGAAATGTCTGATAGGCCGGTTTCCCCGGCTGTTACAGAGACTCCTCCTTCGCGAGCGGGGCGAGCCTGAAGCTACTGCGGCTAAACGAACCACCAGGACCTGCCTCTAAATTCTTACCACAATTTACATTAATGTTCTATCATGTTCTATCATTTTGTCCCTTGCATCTTCTCCTCCAATACCGAGAGGACAAAGCGATATTCCTGTAATAGTGAATTGTGCAAGGGGGTTTTGAGATCCACGGGCAGCTGCTCCCAGGTGTAGGTTTCATTTTCCCGATGCCGATGCCGAACGGTTGATCCGGGGACAAATGACTTTTTAGGGCCGGCAGATACGACTTGATCGCTTCAAATAACTCACGCCAGCCATTGGCCCGATGGATTTTCGTGCAATAGGTCAGATGAAAACGGCAATGTCACCGATTCTCATGGTATTCCTCTGAAGCATAATAATAGGCGGAACATAAACCTGAAATGTGGTACATATGACCAAATTCATCATCAGTGAGTGTCAGGGGTGGAATGGACTCTTTATCAAATACAGCGTTCAATAAACGAATAGAGCTTTCATGAAATATCTTGGACATCTTTCTCCCAAAGATCCCCTCTATGGGTATCTGCTCTACGACATCCTCCCGCAGCTCGGTGTCAAAGGCATCTCCCCCGACTTCCGGGTGTATGGGATCCAGGCATCCAACCACGTTTACCTCTATGAAGACCTGAGCAGCCAGACGCGCATTGTCGGGAAGTTTTTTTATGGCATCACGGACCGCTCGCCGGAGACTGCCTTCCGTCATCTGGAGCGGGAATTCAACAATCTCCATTATCTGCGCAGTATCGGCTTTACCGGCTATCCCCATTATATCGCCCGTCCTCTCGGCCGTAATGCCGATCTCAACTGTGTCCTGGTTGAGGAGTTCTGTTTCGGTACGCCACTCGACACCTTTATCGTTAAGGCGATCAGAGAAGGTGCGAGGGAAGCCCTCTTTCAGAAACTCACCGCCCTCGCCTATTTTCTCGCCACCCTGCATAACAGGGCTGCTACCGGGAACCGGGTGGACGTTAACCGGGACTGCTCCTACTTCGACCGGGTTATGGATCAGTTGAAAAGCTGGGGACACATAGGATGGGATGAGGCTGAGGATTTCCACCGGCTGAAGGAACAGTGGCGGGAAAAGGGATTCATGTGGGAGGACAACGAGGTTCTCGTCCACGGCGACGTGACTCCCACCAATATCCTCTTCGGCGACGGCCCCTGGGTGATCGCCATCGACCTGGAGCGTATGAAGTGGGCTGACCGGGTCTTCGACGTGGGGCGGGTGGCCGCCGAGATCAAGCATTTCTTCATGCAATACACCGGCGATAAATGGCTGGCAGAACCCTTTATCGGGCACTTCCTCTGGGAGTATGCCTGCCACTTCCCCGACCGGGACAGCGCCTTTCGGTCCATCACCCGCCGCGTTCCGTTTCACATGGGGATGACCCTGCTGCGCATCGCGCGTAACTCGTGGATTACCAGTAATTACCGCCGGCAGTTACTGGATGAAGCACGGACAATATTGAGGTAGATATTCTATGGCAATAAAAGGAATCCTGTTTGATCTTTACGGAACACTAATCGATATCGAGACCGACGAGTCCATGGAAGAGATATACCGCGGCATCGCCCATTATCTGACCTACCATGGGGTATATCTGCACCGGTGGGAGGTGCGGGATCGCTACTACCAGATCATGAAACAACGAAAAGAAACGTGCGGTGAGGAATGCCCGGAAATAGACGTGGAGCTCATCTGGAACACTTTCCTTGAGCAGGAAGGCGTAAAATCAACCCCTGAATGTCGGAACCTTGCCCTGATCCTTGCCCAGCTCTACCGGGGCATCTCCCGGAAACGCCTCCAACTTTACCCCGACGTGAAGCGAGTCCTGGACGAACTGCGCCCCGCCTACCGGCTGGCCCTCGTTTCCGACGCCCAGCCCTGTTACGCGCTGCCGGAGATAAAGGAGGTGGGACTGGACGGCTACTTCGACCCCATCATCATCTCCGCGCATTACGGATTCAGGAAGCCCGATAAGAGACTCACCGAGATAGCGCTCGAAATCATGAAACTTAAACCGGTCGAGGTGATCTGCGCGGGAAACGACATGTACCGGGATATTTACGGAGCGAGTCGGCTCGGCATTAAAACCATCTTCATCGACTCCAACCAGGGAGACAAATCCCATGAAAACGCGACCCCCGACTACCACGCCCGCCGATTTGAGGATGTCCTCAGGGGAGTGGAAGCATTACAAGGATAGGACTCAGGCGCATATACTGGTTTGCTTTCTGGCGTTGGCCATGTGGAGAACGCTGCAACAATGGATGAAAGCCTCGGGTCTTGGCACTGCACCGAGAAAACTTTTGGAGGAAATGAAGGAGATAAAATCCCTTGATGTCCTTTTGCCGACGAGGGGGAAAAATATCAGGCTCTGCGTGGTGGCCAGCCATTCGATTGCATCAAAGATCTTCTTGCCTTTCCGATCTGTCGCTGTAAAGACTTCTTTGTTCAATCTGCTTTATGAGGCCGTTAAAAATTATATTATGAAGCGGAAGGAAAATATACCAGTATAACATTCCTGCTAACGTATTCGTATCATAATATGCCGTGATCGACAGCTTGTTTTTACCGTCATCCTGCGGCATTATCATGAATTCAAGCCATCCCCTTCCAGGCAGTTTCATTTCCGCCCGGAGTAAAAGTCTCTGGTTTTTCCTGATGTCTTCAACGCGCCAGAAGTCAATGACATCGTTTATTACCAGACTTGCGTCGCTGCGTCGTCCCCTCTGTGAACCGACTCCCAGGAGCAACCTGTCGACCATCCCTCTGAGCCACCACATCCAGTTGCCTTGGAACCAGCCTTCCTTACCGCCAACCCTGCAAAAAGATGCAAACAGTGCTGATGCGCTTTTCTCTGTGATGATCGAATACGATGCAGTGTAATAGGGAAGTTTCCCAAGTTCATGGTGTTTCAGGGCAAGGCTGTGGTTCTTTGGATATGCATCTGACCATCTTGTGTATACTTTGTCCCGTTCTTCCCACAGCAGAGCCCGTTCTACCGCCTCCCTGTAGGTTAAAGTTTCAAAGGGAATAATTTCCCTGATCGAATCATTTTGACAGATTACTTCATTTTTTAATCCTTCCATAAGCGAATGGATAATCGGTGCAGGAACAGGAGTAATCAGGCTTGCAATATATGAGTAGAAACGCAGGTTGGAAAATGGAAGACTGACAAATATTCGGTTTTTGCTCATTACTACAGCAAACATTTCCATCATCTGCCGGTAGGTTAAAATATTTTTCCCACCGATGTCGAATGATTTACCCGATGTTGTCGGCGTCTCCAGACATCCGACCAGGTACTTGATAACATCGCGGATGGCAATCGGCTGGCAACGGGTGTTGGCCCACTTGGGCACATTAATGACAGGAATCTTTTTTACGAGGTTTTTGATAATTTCATAGGAGGCACTTCCCGAGCCAATGATGATTGCAGCCCTGAGGACAGTGACCGGGACAGTCCCTTTTTTGAGCTCCTCCGCCACCTGGATCCTGCTGTACAGGTGTTCGGACAGTTTGGTCGTAACGTCTCCCAACCCTCCGAGATAGATGATTCGTTTTATGTTGCTTTCCTCGGCAGCACGCATGAAATTATGTGCGGCATGGTTGTCAGCATCATGAAAAATCTGCGCTCCAAGGCGTAGAGAATGTATCAGATAAAACGCCGCGTGTATGTCATTGAGGGCATTTCCCAGAGTTTCATATTTAAGCGCATCGGCAATGACCACCTCAGCGTCCGGCCATAGGTTCTGGTAATGAAGGGCATTATCTCGCACCATCACCCGCACATGATAGCCCCGTGCACACAGTTCATGGACGAGCCTCCCCCCTATGTATCCGGAGGCGCCGGTTACCAGAATTTTTACATCTCCCGACAGCGGCCTGGTGGGAAGATCCGGACAATATAGGTCTTTCTGGTCAGGAAAAAAGGATTGTTCCATATATATGGCTCCATTTAATGAGTATTCTCTTGTTGTCATTAAGTCGAGTAGACCGGTTTCTCCCCATACGTCAGGTTGATGTTTGTTTTCTCCGTTTACCGCCTGGTTTCCCAGCGGTGCCACATAATCTCAACCATATATCCGTTGGCTCCAACACCTCACATGGTCGGCCGTGCATATCATAATTTTCGAGGAAATAAAATCAATGATTACGCGTTAAATGTAGCATAAATGAACAGATTCAAGAAAACAAGGAAGAAGTACACGTCAACCGGATGAACCCAATATTTTGTTTACCGCACACATTGACGCGAATCAATGAGGATTAATAATCGGCAAATGGCAGGTAAAAACTACCGAAGAAAGTGAAATTCACAAGCGGTTATCTTTCTTAGGCGCTGCCTCTTGGAGGCAATTTACTGCATCATGCGGCGGTCATTATCTCATTGACACGCAAGGCCGTCCATAGTACGCTTCCAGCCTGTAAAAGCGAATTCTTATTAAAAATTTCAAGGGTCTCGGAACATTCGAGACCCTGACGAGAACAGGGCATGTCGGTGGGAAGGCGTCAGTCTGAGGACTTCCCTCGCTTGGAGCGAGAATCCCTTGAAGACCGCGTTGCTCTCGAAACAGGCGGGCATCCCCCGGCTGAACCTTTTCCTGGCCCTTTCCCGAACCCCTCATCTTCTTCTGGATCTGGCAACCCCGGGTCTAGCCGCCCTTCTGTGTCTGGGCGCCTTTCCCCCTGCCGGTGTGCTGGCCCTGGGCCTGACAACCGCCTTCGCGGGCTATGCCGCGGTCTATGCCCTCAACGACATCATCGATTACCGGGCCGATCAAGAAACCATTCAGCCGAACACCCTGCCCGAAGCAAAGCCGGACTTAGACAGCGTTTTTGTGCGCCATCCCCTGGCCCAGGGGTTGCTAAGCTACCGGGAGGCCATCTTCTGGACAGCGACCTGGGCGAGCACGGCTCTGGCCGGCGCCTTTCTCCTCAACCCCGCCTGTTCCGTCATTTTTCTGCTGGCCTCACTCATGGAGGTCATCTACTGCGGTCTTCTGAAAATCACCTGGCTGCGGAGCGTCATCAGCGGATTCGTTAAGACATCGGGACCCATCGCGGCCGTTTTTGCGGTAAACCCCGATCCCCCCCTCCCCTTCCTGGCGATCCTCTTCCTCTGGCTTTTTTTCTGGGAGATCGGGGGGCAGAATGTCCCCAACGATTTGTCTGATCTGGAGACCGATCGGAAGATGGAGGCCCGTACCCTCCCGGTCCGGTTCGGCGCCCGGGGAGCCGTTTTGATCATATTCGGTTCGCTTTCGATCGCCGTGGCGATGAGCCTGGCACTCTTCTTCGTTTCGCCCGGCCGCCCGGGTTGGCTGTTTGCCGCGGGGGCGCTGTTTTCGGGATTTTATTTTCTCCTCCTCCCGTGTTATCGTCTCTGCCGGACCGGGGCTGCAGACGAGGCATGTCACCTGTTTAACCGGGCCAGCTACTATCCTCTGTCCATGCTTCTGGTCACGATCCTGAGCTGGGCGGCATGAATGGGATGCATCATCGGAAACTCGCAGACAGAGTACATTCCATGCCCTGTCGGGAAAGGACGTCATGAAAGAATTCGACCCGGAATCTCTGTCCCGATTCAGCGGAAAGGATGGGCAACCCGCTTACATCTCCCATAAGGGAAGGATCATCGATGTCAGCGCGAGCAAGCTGTGGAAAACCGGACTGCATATGAAGCTCCACGCGGCCGGGCGCGACCTCACCGCCGATATTTCAGCCGCACCCCACGGCCCGGAGGTCCTGGATGGATATCCCCAGGTGGGGACCCTGAAGAAGGAAAGGGCGGACAGGTCTTTGCCCAAGCCCCTGGAAACACTGCTGGAGCGGTTTCCCGTTCTGCGCCGTCATCCCCATCCCATGATGGTCCACTTCCCGATCGTTTTTGCGATCTCGCCGGCGCTCTTCTATCTCCTCTTCCGGATCACCGCTGTGAATGCTTTCGAGACCAGCGCTTTCCACTGCCTGGGGGCCGGCATCCTCTTTTCCGTGCCGGCCATACTGACCGGTTACTTTACCTGGTGGCTCAACTATCAGGCCAGACCCCTGCTGCCGGTCCGGATCAAGATCCTCTTTTCGACCCTGCTCGTGGCGGTCCTATTGGCCGCTTTTCTCCTGCGGCTCCTCTTCCCCGCCGCGGTCGCCTCCTTTGCCGGGGCGGGAATACTCTATATCCTGCTGCTTTCGGCCCTCATCCCCATCGTGACCGTCATCGGCTGGTACGGGGCGAGCCTGACCTTTCCCCTGGAGAGAAAATAGGTTCCGGCCGGGGGCGGAGGGACGGGGAGGGGATTCCTATCGCTTTGTGGCAAACCCGATGATTTCCAGCTTTTTGTTTTCCAGGGAATCCCCCGGCTCAAGCCCGGAGTTCTCCAAGGCCTGCCTGAGATCCTCGCTGTGGAAGCGGTTATCGGCGGGATGAAGGAGAATCCGCCGGGTGAGAACATTCTGGTATAGGGAGGGGTAAATCTCCTCGAAGCAGTAGATCCCGCCGACCTTCAACACCCGGACGATCTCGGCCAGGGCCCCCTGCCAGTCCGGGATATGGTGGAGGAGCCCAAACCCGAAGACGGCATCCATCGTCCCGTCGCGGTAGGGGAGCCGGGACACGTCGCCCACGTAAAAGGAGATCCCCTCCCTCATTTCCGGAGAAAGATATTTATGCGCCCTGCGGATCATCCCGATATCCAGATCCATGGCGTGGAGCAGGGCGGGCCTGAAGGTCGTCTTGATCAGACGGGCGCCCGCCCCCCGGCCGCATCCCACCTCCAGAACCCGGGCGCCTGGCATGAGCCGGACTTTCCTTTTGAACCAGTGAATCTCCAGCCGCTGCTGCAGGGGGCGGAGAGGATTGTTGACCGCCCACCGTTCCGCCCGGTTGAGTTTCACGGTTTCACCCCCGTATAGATGACCGCGATACCGTTCGTGAGCATCCGGTACGACACCGCGGAAAACCCGATCTCCTTCAGCAGAGCGGCCACCCGTTCGGGCGGGGGAAACTTCCGGATCGATTCGGGGAGATGCAGATAAGCTTCGCGGTTGCCGGCCAGCACCTTCCCGGCCAGGGGCATGAGCCGGAAGGAATAGAAATCGTAGAGGAGGCGGAACCAGGCGGAGACGGGAAGGGAAAACTCCAGGCACACCAGCCTTCCCCCCGGCCTGAGGATCCGTTGCATCTCTGCAAAACCCCTCTCCATATGGGTCAAGTTCCTGATCCCGAAGCCCACCATGGCGGCATCGAATATGCCCATCGGAAATGAGAGTGATTCCGCATCCCCCTGAACGGAGAGGATTCTCCCGCCCAGGGAGGCCCTCTCGACCTTGGTCCTTCCCTTTTCGATCATCGCCCGGTTGATGTCGCAGAGGATGACGCGCCCTTCCGGGCCCACGGCCCTTGCGGCGAGAAGCGAGAGGTCGGCCGTTCCTCCGCAGACATCGATGACCAGCTCCCCGGCCTTCAGCCTCAGCGCATCTACGGAGAGGCGCTTCCAGCGATAGTGAAGGCCGAGGCTCAGGAGGGTGTTCATGAAATCGTACTTGCCGGCGATGGAATTGAAATGCTTCAGAACGTATCCGACCTTTTCCCGGGCGGGAACCCTGCGAAAGCCGAAATCCGTTGTCTCTTCCCCGGGTCCCTGCCCAGGACAGGTTGCATCCCCGCCCGGGTCGGGGGGCGTCGAAATCTTCAAAGGATCATTCACGGTCCTCACCCCGGTCTTTCAAATCTTCTCCTTCATCAAGGCCGCGGGCCTTCTACTCAAAGAACGACTTTCTTGAGAAGGTGAACGACCGTCTCCAGTTCTTGGAACGTAGTCGTGCGGCCCAGACTGAAACGGATTGCCCCCATTCCCACCTCGTCAGTCGTTCCCATGGCCTTCAGAACGGGAGACAATTCCACCGATCCGGCGTGGCAGGCGGACCCTGTGGAGGCGGCTACTCCGTCCAAACGGGATAATATTGCCCCGCCTGCTTTTCCCACGAAGCTGACGTTCAGGGTATTGGGAAGGCGGTGGACGGGATGACCATTGAGGGCAACGCCGTCCCCGAACGCATCCTGCAGGAGAACCCAGAAGCGCTCCCTGAGCTTGAAAATACTGTCGTCATATACATATTTCCCGGCAAGCTCACAGGCTTTCCCCAGCCCCACGTCGAGCAGTACATTCTCCGTTCCGGCCCTCCTGCCGGACTCATGGCCTGCCCCATGGATGAGCGGTTCAATGGGCGTTCCTTCCCGGATATACAGCACGCCCACGCCTTTGGGGGCGTATACCTTATGACCGGCCAGGGACAACAGGTCTACTCCCAGGTCATTGACTTTTGCAGTAATCTTCCCCACCGATTGGGCGGCATCCGTATGGAAGAGGACCCCATATTTCTTCGCGATCTTTGCGATCTCTTCGATCGGCTGGATGGTTCCCACTTCATTGTTGGCATGCATGACGGTAATAAGAATGGTCTTGGGAGTTATGGCCTTTTCAACTTCGTCAGGATCAACCCTTCCATACTGATCCACGCCGACACACGTCACCGCCGCCCCAAGTTTTTCCAAAAAGCGGCAGGGATTGAGGACGGCCGGATGTTCTATCTGCGTCGTGACGATGTGATTGCCTTTCTCCTTTAAAGCAAAGAAGACGCCTTTGATTGCCTGGTTGTTGGACTCGCTCCCGCCGCTGGTAAAAACAATCTCATGCGGATGACAAGAGAAAAGATCAGCCACCTGCCGCCGGGCATTTTCCACCGCTTCCTTGGCAGGCGTTCCCGCCCAATGAAGACTTGAGGGGTTGCCGAAGTGTTGCGTGAGAAAAGGCTGCATTGCGTCTGCAACTTCAGGAGCAAGCGGCGTGCTGGCATTGAAATCAAGATAAATATGATCGGAAATCATCAATCCATTCCTTTAAAAAACTCTAACAGTCCCTGCTCTTTAAATCAAGCGGTCAATTCCAGTTTCTCCTTGCTGAATATGAAATTTTTAAAATATCTTTTAAAAAAATACTTGACAAATTCATTTCAGCTTATTATTATTAAGCCGCAACTTAAATACTTAATCGCAATGGGGCTTTGATATGAAGTTAGATCCCTCTGAAATATTTAAAGTGTTCGCTGTTGAAACACGGGTAAGAATCATTGAACTCTTAAAATCCAAAGGCCCGCTTGGCGTAAAAAATATCGCAGAGTTGGTTGGTATAACCCCCTCTGCAGTATCACAGCATCTTAAAATATTAAAGCAAGCGGGTTTGGTAAGGAATGAAAGAAAAGGGTACTGGATACCTTATTCAATCGATGAAGAAGCCTTGGAAAATTGCCGGCAGGTATTGAACGAAGTCTGCACATGCGGTTGCGGAGGAACCGGAGATTTCAAAGAGAAGGAATTGAGGAGTTCAAGCGCGGATTTATTGCAAAATTATGAAAAGGAATTACTGAACGAGCTCAGAACTGTCCAGGAAAGGATCAGAGAAATAAAGGCCAAAAGAGGCGGGTAAATTTTTTTGCGTTAAAAGTTAAGTAATTGCTTACATGCTTAACCATTTTTATTTCTTTCGGCAAGGAAGGGTTTCAAGAACCATATAAATCCATAGAAAGGAGGTGATAAAAATGGCTGGAAAGAAAAAATGTGGCTGCGGCTGTGATAGCGCCAAAGTCAAGAAAGAAGAGAAGAAGGCTGAAAAATCCAAGTAGGACCGGGCCGAGGGGGCAGGAGCAAGGGAAAAAAGGTTTCTGCCCCCTTTGCCTAACATCACATCAGAACAGAGGAGGGTTAACATGGGAAAGTTATCCGCTGAAGAAATCAGAGACCTGGCCCGAAGGATCGCGATTGATACACTGGCGCCACGCGCTTCAGAGATCGATCAAAAACGTAGTTTCCCCTGGGAGAATATTAACGAACTGAGAAAGGCCGGCCTTTGGGGGGTAAGCATCTCCGAAAAAGAAGAGGACTTTGAATTTAATCGGGTTTGTTTCGCCACGCTGGTAAAAGAGATAGCCAAAGCTTGTGCTTCAACCGCCCTGATCTACGTCTCTCACACGATCGTTACAAAGGCAATCGAATATGCCGGCAGCCCAGCCATGAAGAAAAAATGGACACCGGAAGTGTTGAGGAAAAAATTCCTTGGGGCTTTTGCCGTCCACGAACCGGATTGCGGCAGCAATGCCGGCGCCATCGCCACACGCGCAAAAAAGGAAGGCGACGCATATATCGTGAATGGTTCAAAGATCTTCATCACCTCTGCCGGAGAGGCCGACATATATTTGGTCCTGGTCCGCACGGATCCGGAAAAAGGTCCCCAGGGGATGAGTACATTGCTCATTGAAAAGGATAGTCCGGGTCTATCTTTTGGTCGACCTGAAGAGAAAATGGGGTTGACGGGCACCTCCTCCAGGGAGATGTTTTTCAGCGATTGTCGGGTTCCCGTTGAAAATCTTATCGGTGAGGAGGGCAAAGGGACTCAGATAATCGGGAAGGCAGTCATAGGCTGGGGCTTCTTTGGCGCAGCCGCAATTTCCGCAGGGATTGCCGCATCCGCTACTGAGCTTGCCATCAAACATGCCAAAGAGAGAATAATAGCCGGCCAACCTCTTGCAGTCCATCAAGCCGTTCAGTTTATGATAACTGACATGATCTTGGAGACCGAAGCATCGGAAGCGCTGTTGACTGCCTGCGCAACCCAGGCTGACTTATTTCCCGATAGCGCTGTCCTTAACGGGCTTAAAGCAAAGTTATTTGCCTCCGAGAATGCGGTCAATGTGGCAAATAAGGCAATTCAGGTACTTGGCGGCCACGGGTATTGCCGGGAATATATCGTAGAGCGGCTCTTCCGCGATGCCAGGGGTTTAATGCTGCATTTCAAGACATCAGAGTGGCTCCGTCAGGATATTGCAAAGGCAGTAATGGGAATGTAAGGAATGGGCTCAGTTTAAAAAACACTCAAAAACTCCAACGCACGCCTGAATAGACGTTGGTGTCGTTCTTGAACTGCCCGAAAAATGTATGGTCATTCCGTCCGGCGAAGATATTTGCGCCGCCCTCCACACTCCAGTGGTCGGTAATTTTATAATGAACATTGGGCCTGATGTAAACGTCCTGGTCCGAAGGCGAATAGAATGTGAAGAGCGAAATTTTCAGGTTCTGGTACAGGAGGAGTTTCGTCAGACGGAGAGTGATCACCTGCCGGAACTCGTCCGCAGCCTGCATGCCCGGGGGGAGGGTGAGCCGGTAAGCGCCATATTGCAGCGTCTGCTCCAGGTAATATTGCACCCCCGCGGTAAAGTCCTTGGCCAACTCCTGTTCATATCCCGCCAAGTACCGGAGCTGGCTGTTCGGGATGAAAGGGTTCTCGCCGTTTTGGTCATCCCGGGCGTCATAGTATCCCATTTCAAAATTTCCGATCCCCTTCCAGACCGTTCCCCGGACGCTCAAGCCGTATACGGAAAGGCGGGGGAATGTGGCCGCTCCCGCTTGAGGATCAAATCCCACCGGGCTTTTCCAGAATCCATGGTAGCCATACAGAGCCAGACCATAGCCCTTAATGTCACGGTACAAGCGCAGTGCGATTTCGGAGTCCCCAAGCCACTCATTGCGCTCGTGCGGGACAATCACCGCCTCTTCGCCGGTCAGGCCGCCCGTTTGCGGATTGAAATAGGATAGCCCTTTCCCATCAATAAAGCGGTCCGGATTGAATCGCGGGGTGTAGACAAAATCGAGGTTGAAGGCATCTGTGTAAATGCTTGTCTTCAAGGCATCCGAAGGGGCCTTCAGGTACTCGTCATCGCGTCCGGTGAAGAAGGACTTGTAATCCTTGGGAAACAGGTCGTTGATAAAGATGTAGTCGCCTGTTCCCCACGTCAGTATCTGCCTTCCGGCCTTCAGTTCCATAAACTCGAAAGGGCTGAAAAGGGCGTTGACTTCCCGGACATCGGCCTGCGCTTCTTCGGCCGTCCCGTCATAGAGGAAGTCGCTCTTTATGCTGAACCTGGCCCAATCAAGGGCTTTGAAGAGGTGCAGCTGAAGCCTTGTTTCCTCCAGGGTTGCAGTTTTGGATTCATGCGGATCATCCTGCATGCGAAAACCGCCGCGCGCCTCTAAGAATCCGCGGAGTTCGAAAGGAAGCATCTCCAAAAAGGACTCCGGCTTCCCGGAGGTTCCATCAGGGGAAGGGGCCGCCTGCACTTCGTATCCTCCCAGCTCTTCCCCGGTTCCCGTTTCAGCGCCGACGGTCCGGACATTTTCCGTGAGAAGGAGGAGAAAAATTCCCAGGATGATGACTGATTTCACAAGAACGCCTGTTCCAGATCGGCAATCAAATCTTCCGCATCTTCGAAGCCGATGGAAAACCGCACCATGGAACCTGTAATCCCTCTTCTTTCCAACTCGGCCACGGTTAAGCCGTGATGCGTCGTCGTAACGGGCTGGGTAACGAGACTTTCAGCGCCGCCAAGACTCGGCGCTATTTTAAATAATTTTATTTTATCAACGAATTCAACAGTTTTCTTTGTATCTTGATGCAACTCAATGGTCAGCATGCCGCCGAACCCTTTCATTTGTTCTTTGGCCAACGTGTTGTAAGGGAAATTTTCCAATCCGGGATAGTATACTTTTTTCACCTTTGGATGTTTCGATAATTTCAAGGCAACGGCCATAGCCGTTTCATTTTGCTGCTTCACTCTCAACACTAAACTTCTTATGCTCCTGAGTAAAAGCGAGGCCACTTCCGGGGCAATCATCTGTCCCAGATTTTTTCTCCATGGCAATACGGGCTCTAATATTTTTTTTGAACCCATCAAGGCGCCAGCCGTGATGTCGCTGTGTCCGCCGAGATATTTCGTGGCGCTATGGACTACAATGTCCGCTCCCAATAAAAGCGGGTTCTGATTCACCGGCGTGGCAAAGGTATTGTCCACGCAGACAAGGGTATTGTATCTGTGGGAAATGTCGGAGATCTCTTTTATGTCGAATATCTCCAACACCGGATTGGTGGGGGTTTCAAAAAAGACGATATCTATGCCCTGCTTCAACAGCGGCGTCAGCTTCTCCAGCTCCCTGCCGAGTAAAAAATGGACGGGGATATTCAGACTTCTGAGATGGCTCTCCAGGAATTCCAGCGTGCCGCCATATGCGTCCCCCAGGCATACGACGCCTTTTCTGGCATAGGCAAGGAACAAGGCGGCCTCCGCGGCCATTCCGGAACAAAATGCAATAGCCGATTCAGCATGCTCGATTGCTGCCAGTTTGACTTCCAAACTTTTGATGGTCGGATTTAAGCCATACCGGGTGTATAGATTACCTTGTTTTCTCCCTTCTACGACATCCAACAGCGCTTTTGTGGAAGGAAAGGCAAATGTAGTGCTGTTATAGATGGGCGTGTGCGGAGAACCTTCCGAATCGTGAATTTCTCCGCTATGGACGCACTGAGTAGAGAGGCCGGATTTCATTTCCATACGTCTTCTCCTTTTGTTTTTATTCTTGTCTGTCATGACAAGAAGCAAACGTTCTCACTTGATCCACCTCTCCGGAGGGTTCCGCAGATAGCGTTCCGTGAAGACGGCATCCTGGAGGCCGATATTGTACGCGACTGCGGTGAATGCCACTTCGGTTCGATGTCCCGTCTTCAGGTTTTTCATCGTTCGCCTGGTTACCGTGGGGAAACTCTTTTGCTCTCCTCCCGCTGCCGCAACGATACTCTCGATCCTGTCGGCAGTAAAGACCCGTGTCAACTCCTTTTGAACATCATAGTACTCTTCCTTGAGAGGTAAAAAAGTTATTTTATCGATCCATGAGAGCCGCCTCACGTAGTCTGTCGGTTCCTTCGGCACGCTTTCGACTACGTAGCAATCCCGGTCTCCGAGTTTTTCTTCACGCAACAGGGAGTGACTGTCGGCGGCGAGGTTGCGTCCGGATATGTCTTCGTAGGTAAAGTCCGAACCGACAAAACTCGACCGGGCATCCCGTGCGGCAACGCGGCGCACAAGATCCACCGCAGGCACATAGATCCACCGGTCGCTCTCCCTGGCCGGGTATTTCCAAACCATGAACGTCATACCCCGGACATCTGCGGGCTCGCGAAAATAGAGGAAGTATTTCTGATCCTTGCTCCCGGGATCATTCCAGCGGAGCATAGTCAGGCTCCGGAGGCGTTTTTTGCCGTCGGCCGTGACCAGCTCCATCCTTATTTCAGCCTTCATATCTTTTCCCTGGGAGTAGAAGGCCTGCTGTTCTTTCTCCATGATCTCTGCGCCGGCAATCTGCGGCCCCGGCGGCTGCGTCTCTCCCGGCGCTGTTGCAGGCAACAGGCTTAAGGAGAGGACAAAGGCAATCCAATAATGCGCTTTCATCGTTTTTCCCCTTTCAGTAATTGTTTGCGGAACAGTTGAATCAAGCCCGGAAGATAGATGACGCTCGTCACCGACGAGAGCAGCATGATTGATGCCATGAAGACGCCGACGGTGATGTACGGCGTGAGATCGGCAAATACCATCACCGAAAAGCCCAGGGCAAACAGGACGGCATTGAGGAAAATTCCCTTGCCGGGACGCGCCACCGTCCAGATGAGTGCGTCCTGCAAGTCTGCGCTCTCTCCGTACCGCTTCCGGAAGCGGGCAACAAAATGAATGGCGAAATCAATCGCCATACCGAGAGAAAGCGTCGAAAGGACGGCCACAGGCATGTCGAAATCCTTCCCTGTCAACCCCACAACGCCGTAAATTATTGCGATGGTGAACAGAAGCGGCAAGAAACTCAATCCTCCCCACAGCAAAGAACGCGTTTGCGCGAACAGGAGAATCAGCACGAGCGCCACCCCGGCAAAGAAACTCGACAGCATTCCCCAGAGAACTTCCTGGTTCCATACCAGGTTGAAGTAAGCAATGCCGGCCGGTTTCACGGTTGCTCCGGCGGGCAAAGGATGGGCGTTAAGGTAGGCCGCGGTTTTCGCAAGGACATCCTTCATCGCGCCGGCGTCCCAGCTCTTCAGTTGCAGGATGATATTTGCCTTCTGGAAGGGATAGTCCACCACGTTATTGAGATCGCTCGGCTTGGCGGACATCCCGAAGAGGAACAGGTACTGGCCCACTTTTTCCAGCGAGTCGGGAATCCGGTAAAAAGAGGGATCGTCGTTATGGAGCACCCGGTTGATCCATTTCACATAGTCCACGACGGAAAAGGTTTTCCCTACGAGGGGGGCTTTCTCCAACGCTCTCTGAAGGCCCTCGATCTCGCGCAACATCGCCGGGTCCTTCATGGCGTTTTCGTTGGGGCTTTGGACGACAAGGTAGGCCGTGGACGTCCCTCCCAGGCGCTGGTTCATCTCCCGGTCTGCGCTTCGCACCGCGCTGTTGGACTTGAACCAATGGACCATGTTGTTGTTGACCCGTATCCGGTAAATCCCGGCTGCGGAAATGACCAGAAGAACGCAGCCGAGGGCGGCGATGATCTTCCCTCTTCGCACGCAAACCTCGCCGAGCCGCGAAAGAAAGGAGGCCTTGCCGGCAATAGGGGCGCCTGCGCCGATAGCCTTATTGTCGGCGACCTCTATGGATTTATCAAGCTTCTTCTCGCTCAGCAACATGAGAATGGCCGGGACAAGGGTAAAACTCATCAGCAAGATGACCAGGGTGCCAAAGGCGACCGCCAGGCCGAAGATCCTGACGGGAATGATGGAGGTAATCGCCAGGGAGGCGAACCCAACGGCAGTGGTCAGGTCCGAATAAAGAACGGGCGTTCCAACCGCGGCCATTGCATCCGCCACCGCTTGCTTCTTCTTGCCCACTTCCCGATAACGAAAGAAGAACTCGTTAAAGATGTGGACGGTGTCTGTCGCTATTGCCATCAGGAACACAGGACTCATGGAACTCATAATGTGGACCGGATACCCCAGCCAGATCAATAGTCCCATGCTCCAGATGATGCTGATCATTGCCGCGGCCATGTTGGCCGCTATCAACAAAACGCTGCGAAACATAAACCAGAGAGCGATAGCCATGACCATGCCCGCGATGGGGGAAAAAAGGCCCATCTGCCGGAACATTTCGGCGCCGAATGTGTCCCGGGCGACAGGGTCTCCGGCGAGGTAGAACCGATCGCCGTCTGACCGGTCTGGAAGGAGCTTACGAATCCGGTCGGCGATCTCCTTGCCGTTGGCTGTGGGCTCGATAGGAATATAGATGGCCGTCGCCTTGCCGTCCGGGGAAATGATCCGGTTCATAAAGGCCGGGTTTTCGAAAAGCTTCCTGCGGAGGGATGCCAGTTCTTCTTCCGACTGAGGAACACGCTCCAGCAAGGGCCGGACAGCCAACTCACCGCCCTGCACCGTGACGTCGTCGATGGTGGTAAAACCGGTGACATCGCGGACGATGACGCCGGGGATGCGTTGAATCTGAGAAGTGAGATCCGCAATGCGGCCGAGGGTCTGCTTATTCACGACGCCGCGTTCGTTGACGATGCCCAGCGCCAAAACATCCGGATGCAGCTCGAATTCCCTTTCTACCTGGTCATTGTATTGCCGTACCGGGGATGTTATCGGGAGCATGTGCTTGGGGTCAGTGTCAGTAGTGATCTTTGGGAGCTGAGAACCGAACAGGATTGTTATGATGACAGCCGCTCCAATCACCGTTTTTGGCCTGGCGATAGCAAACTGTACCAGTCGATTTAACATGGGATCACTCCTTAGTTTATTGGCAAGGCAATCTCCATCCCTATTTGCGCATATCAAATCTTAACGTTTTTCTCCTTGACGCCTGCTGCCCGCAGGACAACCATCATGGGGCACCAGTCGGTGAAGCCGGACTGGACGAGGTTTGCACCCATCAGGCCAGTGAGCCAGAGCCAGCTTTGTGAATGGTAATAGGCCAGAAGAACACTTCCCAGAATTATCACTCCAGCGATCAATCGCAGCCATTGTTCCATATGCATCTTATTCACCTCCTTAGGGTAATGTCCGATTATCGGTTTACAAAAAAGGCAGGCATTATCACGGAAGTGCTCAGGGCTCTCTTAAAGCGTCCCGGATTGCCCCTATCAGCAATTCTTTTTGGAAATCCCCCTGAGAATGGATTATTCCGAATCTCCGATCAATTATCACATGGTAAGGGACCGAACCATTGCCGTATATTTTGTAAATTTCCCCTTTCGGATCGATCAGCACTGGATACGTCAGCTGATGCTGAGATGACCACGCAGACGCCTCTTCGGCATTTTCCTTTGCGCCGACTGCAAAAACCTTCAACCCCTTATCCTTGAATCTCTGCCAGATCTCTTTTTCGATAACAGGAGCCTCCTGCTGGCAACGCCCTCAAAGACTTTTCCAAAAGACAAAGAATATCGGCAACCCTTCCAGATCAGATAGCCAAAGAGTATCATCGATGCGGAAATTGCCTGCCCTTTGGCCAACCTTGATGCCATTTGTTTGATCCTCAAAGACCCTCATATCTCTCCTTGTATCAAAAGTTTATTCATGTTGCACTATCCGATTGAAAATTATAACTGAATAATGTATATGTAATATGCATTTATAGATTACATATTACTTATACATGGATTTGTCAAGTAAGAATTAAAAAATAACGTCAGGTAAAGATTATTCTCTGAAACACTTCGGGCCGATTGCCTTGCCCTGAAATATCTTCAGATCCATATTTGTCTGTTTCACTAAGTAAATGGGGCAGCCTTTGCACGTTCGCACATCGCAGTTATCATTATTTTTTATGGCTTCCCAGCATTTTTCTTTGCAATTATGATAGGCGGGGCACTTGACTTGACCGCATTGCTTTATCTCCCAGCAAGGAGTGGCCAGATAAAAGACCTTGAGAGCCGTGATCGTCATTCCCACTTCTTCAAGATAAAATCTGACATTCTTGATAAACTGAATGTCGTTCTGGGAATAACGGCGTTGGCCGTTGATGCGGGCCGGCTTGATGAAACCGGCTTTTTCGTATTCGCGCAGCATGCGCTGTCCGATGCCCACTATTTGGCTGGCCACTTCAATGGTGTAGATTGGTTTTGAACTTTCGATATCTAATTCCATAAGTATGATTAGATAATATCCTCATGACAATGTCAAATAAAAACAATAGAGGGCCAATGATTTTAGGATGTAATACGCCTGATTGCTGAGGAAGCTACTACACAGGGGAACAATAGACAGGCGATCTTTTCCCGCGGTTTATTATCGAGGCGTCGAATCCGGCAGGCCGCCGTCGACGGGAATGGTCGCACCGGTCGTAGGCGTCTGGTGGGTCACAAAGAAAACCACTGCCCGGGCGACATGTTCTGCAGTGACCCGCGCCTTGAGTAGATTTCTCTGGCGGTAATACTCTTCGAGTCCCTTTTCATCAAGGCCGCGGGCCTTCATGCGGTCCGGGCCGACCTGCGCCCACAGGCCTGATCTCCTTGACCCGTGCGAAAACACGGCGTCGGGCGACACCATGTTCACGCGCACGCCCATATCCGCAAACTCCAGGCTGGCAATGCGGCACAACTGGTGGGACGCGGCCTTTGTTGCGCTGTAGGCGCCGAATTTCGCGCCGGGTGCAAACACATTCTTTGTCGAAATCAGGACGACGTCGCCGGCAGTGTTCTGCAGCTTGAAGAGCTTCCCTGCCTGGGCAAGCAACAGAAGAGTCCCTTCAATATTGACGCGCTCCAGTTTTCTAAACGCGTCAAGATTCATTTCTGTAAGCGGCGACACATGCGCCAGGCCGGCATTGATGACGACGATATCGATTCCGCCGAATGCGGCGATTGTTTTTTCAAATGCGGCCGATACCGATGCGCCGTCGGTCACGTCAAGCGGCACGCCGAGCGCCCGGTCCCCGTACATGCCCTTCAGGGTAAACGCCATCGCGTCAAGATTCTCGCCTGCAAGATCCGTTGCAGCAACCGTGCAGCCCTGACTGAGCAATCCCTCGCAGATGCCCGACCCGATCGCGCCGGCCGCTCCCGTGACGATCGCCACGCTGCCCCGCAGCGGCAATGGACCTTTACCGGCAACCTTTGCCCGCTGAAACGCCCTGAATTCCATGTCGAACAGATGATCTTCCGTCGGGCCAAGGTATGTTCCGCCTGTTTCGCAGATCGCGCGCTTGACGATGAGCGCCTGTTCGGTGATGTCGCGGGCGATTCGCGCCATGCCCAGGTCCGGCCCTGCGCACACGGCGCCCAGGCCGGGCAGCAGGACGACTCTCGGCAGAGGGTCGAAACCGGAAGCGTCGAATTCCGGAAGACGCGGCGAGTATTTCTTTACATAGGCGTCGTAACGGGCGCTGAACGATTCGATCTCCCCGGCAAGCCGCCGGCGGAGGACATCCATGTCGTCATAATCAGGGTTTTCTATAAACAGCGGATACGCCTTTGTCCTCACGAGATAATCCGGCGTCAGCGGCGCTGTGCAGGCAAGATCTCTTGCCCGGGGAGAGTCAAGAAATTCGAGTGCCTCCCGGGAGATGAGAGGGGCGAGGAGCATTTTCTTATACGGGTTGTCCGGATCGCCGGACGCCGGCGAAAGCAGACCCCGGATCAGCGGCGCAATTTTCGTATAACGCTCCCGGGCGGTTTCAACGGCTGTCGCCGTGTTCAGGGAAAAGATCTGCCGCCGGGACTCCCGAATATAGCCTTCCGCTCTATTGACCATTTCTATCGTATGGTCATACGCCTGTTTCGGACTCGCTCCCCATGTGATCAGGCCGTGATGCATCACCACGATCGCCAGGTTATCTTTTCCCCTGTCAAGTTCATCGGCAACCGCGCGGCCAAGCGCCAGACCCGAACTTACATACGGCACCACCCCGACACCGCCGCCCAATGCGGCAACGATCGTTTCTTCACCCCTGGAGCGATTAGTAAGCGTCAGGATCGCCGTTGGATGCGTATGCACGACGGCCGTCCTGTCGATGAAGGCATGCATCAGCGTCTCGACAGAGGGCAGCGCATCGCCGGGCTTGAGCATGCGCATGCGGAACTCGCCGGCCATGATTTCATCGGTAAGGGACGATACCGTCCGCAGTTTCTTGAGATACGCATGATCGAGACAAACAAAACCCGAGGGGGTGATCGTATCCATGGCAACGCCCGAAGCCTTGACGAAAAGCGCCGCAACATCGTCGCCGGCCAGTGTTGTGACCCTACCCTTGAGCGACGTATTTCCGCCGCCATGCATGGCCAGATCCGGCTGGCTTCCCACAAGGCGCGTTGCATAC
>Ga0154454_1018_pt1 | contig 21015 bp, 22 predicted proteins | sample RifGroC2_FD_105647 | JGI IMG/M metagenome (GOLD analysis project Ga0154454, IMG submission 105647) | Syntrophobacterales bacterium GWC2_56_13 | reverse complement strand
GGCTTTCGTTCAGCGAAGGAGAAACGGAGAAGTTTACCTCGCAGTTGAACGACATCCTTCTGTACATGGACAAGCTCAACGAGGTGGACACGACCGGCGTCGAGCCGGTGACCCATGCCATCGCCAGGGAAAACGCCTTCCGCGAAGACAAGGTCCTGGCATCCCTCCCCGCGGAGGCCTCCCTGGCCAATGCCCCGGAGGCGCGGGGGAGCTGCTTCCAGGTTCCGAAGGTGATCGAATAAAGAGAAAAGATATGGAATTATATGAGTTAAGCATTCACGAACTGCAAGATAAGCTGCGGGAGGGAGAGACCACATCCGCCGAGATCACCGCCTCCGTCTTTGGGCGGATCGACGCGGTGGAGAAGGATGTCCGCGCTTATATCACCCTGATGCGGGAGACCGCCCTCGCTGAGGCGGAGCGCGCCGATCTGGCGATCAGAAAGGGCGAAATGGGGGCACTGACGGGGATTCCCGTCGCTCTTAAGGACATTTTCTGCACGAAGGGGGTCCGGACGACCTGCGGCTCCCGGATCCTCAACAACTTCATTCCCCCCTATGACGCGACTGTCGTTTCGAAGCTCCGGGCGGCCGGGGCGGTCTGCACCGGAAAGACGAACATGGACGAGTTTGCCATGGGGTCCTCGACGGAGACCTCTTTCTTCGGCGTGACCCGCAACCCCTGGGATCTCGAGAGGATCCCCGGCGGGTCGAGCGGCGGTTCCGCGGCAGCGGTGGCCGCCGGAGAGTGCATCGCCGCTTTCGGCTCCGACACCGGCGGCTCCATCCGCCAGCCGGCGGCCCTCTGCGGCGTCGTCGGGATGAAACCGACCTACGGGCGGGTCTCCCGCTTCGGGCTGATCGCTTTTGCCTCGTCGCTGGACCAGATCGGCCCCTTCACGAAGGATGTGGAGGACTGCGCCATCCTGATGAATGTGATCGCCGGCTACGACCCCAGGGAGTCGACCTCGGTCCCGGAGGCGGTCCCCGATTACCGCCGGTTCCTTGGCCGGGGGATCGAGGGTTGGAGAGTGGGGATCCCGAAGGAGTACTTCGTCGCCGGGATCGACCCCGAGGTCGAAGCGGCGGTCCGCCAGGCCATCCGGGCCGTCGAGGGGGCGGGGGCGAAGTGTATGGAAGTTTCTCTGCCCCATACGGATTACTGCGTGGCCGTCTACTACGTCGTTGCCCCGGCGGAGGCGAGCTCGAACCTGGCTCGCTACGACGGCGTCAAGTACGGTTTCCGGTCGGAAGGCAACCGCGATCTGCTGGAGATGTACAAGAAGACCCGCTCCGCGGGCTTCGGCGCCGAGGTTAAAAGAAGGATCATGATCGGCACCTACGCCCTCTCGTCGGGATACTACGATGCCTACTACCGGAAGGCCTCCCAGGTCAGGGGGCTGATCAAGCGGGACTTCGACGAGGCGTTTATGACCTGCGACGTCATCCTCACCCCGACCTCGCCCACGGCGGCCTTCAGGATCGGAGAGAAGACCGACGATCCCCTGCAGATGTACCTGTCCGACATCTTCACGATCTCGGCCAACCTGGCTGGGATACCGGGGATCTCCGTACCCTGCGGCTACACTGAAAGCGGGCTCCCGATCGGGGTCCAGTTCCTGGCGGGCCATTTCCAGGAGGGGCGTCTGATCCAGTTCGCTTCGGCCTTCGAGACCCATGCAAAAATAGAGAGAAGGAGACCCAGGCTGTAATGGAATACGAACCGGTTATTGGGCTGGAGGTCCATGCCCAGCTCCTCACGGATGCAAAAATCTTCTGCGGCTGCTCCACGAAATTCGGGGCGGCGCCCAACACCCACACCTGTCCAGTCTGCCTCGGGATGCCGGGAGTGCTCCCCGTCCTCAATAAAAAGGTCGTCGAATTCATGATGAAGATGGCCCTGGCGACGAACTGCCGGATCAACCGGGAGTGCAACTTCGCCCGGAAGAACTACTTCTACCCCGATCTCCCCAAGGGGTATCAGATCTCCCAGTACGCCTCCCCGCCTGCCGAGCACGGCTGGATCGAGGTGGAGCTGAACGGTTGGAAAAAAAGGATAGGGATCACACGGATCCACATGGAGGAGGATGCGGGAAAGCTGCTCCACGACGAGATCAACCCCGCGAGTTATGTCGACCTGAACCGGACGGGCGTACCGCTCATCGAGATAGTGAGCGAGCCGGACATCCGGAGCGCTGAAGAGGCGACGGCCTATCTAAGGCGCCTTCACGAGATCCTCGTCTATCTCGAGATCTGCGACGGGAACATGGAGGAGGGGAGCTTCCGCTGCGATGCGAACATCTCGCTGCGTCCTGCGGGGACCGAGGCCTTCGGGACGCGGACGGAGCTCAAGAACATGAACTCATTCCGGAACGTCCAGCGCGCCCTCGAATACGAGATCAAACGCCAGCAGTACGTCCTCGAGGGGGGCGGCCAGGTTATCCAGGAGACCCGCCTCTGGGACGACACGGCGGGCGTGACCCACTCGATGCGGAGCAAGGAGGATGCGCACGACTACCGCTACTTCCCCGATCCCGACCTCGTCCCGGTGGTGATCGTTGCCGCCTGGATCGATGCGGTCCAAAAGACCCTGCCGGAGCTCCCCCTGGAGAAGCGGGAGCGGTTCGTCCGTGCATACCAAATCCCCGTCTACGATGCGGGCGTCCTCACCGCAAGTCGGGCGCTCGCCGACTACTACGAGGAGGTCGTCCGTCTCTCCGGCCAGCCGAAGATCGCCAGCAACTGGGTCATGGGAGACGTCCTGAGATTCCTCAACGAGGATAAACGGGACATCCGGGAATGCCCCATCGCACCGGCCTCGCTTGCGGAGATGATTCGCCTCATCCGGGAGGGGACGATCAGCGGGAAGATGGCCAAGGAGGTCAGCGAGGAGATGTACCGGACCGGCAAGACCCCGGAGGCGATCATCAAGGAGAAGGGACTCGTCCAGATCACGGACGAGGGCGCCCTGACGAAGACGATCGCGGAGGTCATCGGGAAGAACTCTGAACAGTTGGCCCAGTACCGCGGCGGAAAAGAGAAGGTCTTTGGCTTCTTCGTCGGCCAGGTGATGAAGGCGACCCGGGGGAAGGCGAACCCCCAACTGATCAACGACCTCCTGAAGAAGATGCTGGCGGGCGACAAGTAGTGGAAAAAGCAATCCGCACTATTTTCTGGAAAGACGATTCCGTGGTGATGATCGACCAGCGGGCTCTGCCGCTTGCCGAGCGATACATCACTTGCACCGACTACCGTCAGGTCATCGCCGCGATCAACGACCTGACCATCCGCGGCGCCCCGGCCATCGGCGTCGCCGCGGCGATGGGGATCGCCCTCGGCGCCCTCCATATCGAATCCTCCACCCTTGCGGCCCTCAGTGACGCCTTTCATGAAATCTGCGCGCAATTCGCGGCCACCCGCCCGACGGCCAGGAACCTCTTCTGGGCGATCGAGCGGATGAAACAGCGCTGCGAGGAATGCCTCGAAGCCCCCGGGGGAGAGGATGCTCGGGGGCAACAGCGGATCGCCGCCGTGAAGAAGGCCCTCGTCGCCGAGGCAATCCGGATCGCCGAGGAGGACATCGCCGTAAACCGCCGGATCGGCGAAAACGGCAGGGGACTGATCCCTGACGGCGCCCGGATCCTCACCCACTGCAACGCCGGGGCGCTCGCCACCGCCGGTTACGGGACGGCCCTTGGGGTCATCCGTGCGGCCCGCGGAGAGGGCAAGAATCTTCATGTCTATGTGGACGAAACCCGGCCCGTCCTCCAGGGGGCGAGACTGACCGCCTGGGAGCTCAGGCGGGAGAGGATCCCCTGTACGCTGATTGCAGACAGCATGGCGGGTTTCCTCATGCAGCAGGGAAAAATCGAGCTGGTCATCGTCGGAGCGGACCGGATCGCCGCCAACGGCGACGCGGCGAACAAGATCGGGACCTACACCCTGGCCGTCCTCGCGAAGGCGCACGGGATCCCGTTCTACATTGCCGCCCCCCTCTCCACAATCGACCCGGCGCTTCCCGATGGCGGGGGGATTGCCATCGAGGAGAGGAACCCGGAGGAGGTGACCCATATCGGCTCTGTCCGGATTGCCCCGGAGGGGATCCCCGTCTGGAATCCCGCCTTCGACGTGACGCCGCACGCTCTCATCGCGGCCATCATCACCGAGGCGGGCGTGATCCGGCCGCCCTTCGCGGAAGGGATCCATGCGCTGGGCGGAGAGCGCCGTTCCGAAATTTAGATACTTGCACATTTCCGGTTTCTAAGTTATGGAAGCCGGCAGCATGGGCTCAACGGGACAAAAAGGAAAAATTACAGGAAAGGAATGTCAACAATGGAAAAAATCGATTCCAACCAGGAAAAATTGCTCTGCACCCGAAAAAAAAGCGTGGATGTTTTTCTGCTTTCATCCGGCAGGCAGTTCCGGGCCATCGCTGAGATGGCAGACGGAGTCCACCACATGCGCATTAATCTTCTGGTCAATCAGCCGTCTCTGAAAATCAAGGAAATTTCTTGCGAGATGCTTTCGGTTCCGGATTCCGAGTGTCGCGAGGCGAAAAACTGCCTTGAACCTCTGCTGGGAAAAAAGGTTGCCCCGGGCCTTACCCGGGAGCTTAACAACGGAACCCCAACCGGATGCACCCACATGATCAACCTGTTCCATGAGGCCTGCTACAATCTAACCCTGGCCCAGGGCATCCATGGAAAGACCGATCTGGAAAAATCCTTTCCGGGGATCACTGAAGAGCAGATTTACAAAATCTTTCTCTGGTTTCGCCCCGAATTGAAAAACAGTTGCGTCCGTTATGTCGATGCAAGTCCGTTCATGGAAAAGGTAGAAAATACCCAACTGCCCGAAAGCGCCGAAAAACTAAAGGCCATCGCCATGGCCCAGGTCCAGCAGCTGTGAAGCTGCATCGGCGGACGCCCATGCACCCGGTGCGGCTGAAATAAACCGGGATGCTCTGTCTTCAAGTAACCAATAGGGGAAACGATTTTTCTTGACAAACGCCTCCCTATGGCATAAGGAAGCCGCAGTTTTAGCAGGTTTCTGTCCCCGGAGCCCGAAGGCTGTCGGGGATTTTTTTAATGGGGTATTTTATGAATCTTCAATCAGTCAGGTCCGTGGCTCCCTCGCCGGTCGCACCCATGGTCTTCAAGGTGGACCGCCGGCAGCAGCAGGAGATCGAACAGCGCCGGACCTTCGGCATCATCAGCCATCCGGACGCGGGGAAGACGACGCTCACCGAGAAGCTCCTCCTCTTCGGGGGGGCGATCCAGCTCGCCGGCGCCGTCAAGGCCAGGAAGACCGGCAGGCACGCGATGAGCGACTGGATGGCGATCGAAAAGGAGCGGGGGATCTCCGTCACGACGTCGGTCATGAAGTTCCACTACGGGGCGTTCGAGATCAACCTCCTGGACACCCCCGGTCACCAGGACTTCTCCGAAGACACCTACCGAGTCCTCACCGCCGTGGACAGCGCGCTGATGGTCATCGACAGCGGCAAGGGGGTCGAACCCCAGACGGAAAAGCTCATGGAGGTCTGCCGGATGCGCAACACCCCGATCATGACCTTCATCAACAAGATGGACCGGGACGGGATGGCGCCGATGGAGATCCTCTCCAACATCGAGGAGAAGCTCCAGATCGAGTGCGTTCCTCTCTCCTGGCCGATCGGCGCGGGGAAGGAGTTCAAGGGGGTCTACAACCTCTATCGGAAATCGCTCCACCTCTTCACTCCGGGGCAGGACAGCCGGAAGGAGAAGGGAATCATAATCACCGATCTCAATGATCCTCAATTGGACGAGCTCCTGGGAAGCCAGGCGGCTCAGCTTAGGGAGGAGATCGCCCTCCTCGAGGGGGCGGCCAGCCCCTTCTCCCACGAGGAGTACCTCAAGGGCAACCAGACCCCGGTCTTCTTCGGAAGCGCGATCAACAACTTCGGCATCCGGGAGCTCCTGGACGCCTTCGTGGAGATGGCCCCCGCCCCCGGTCCGCGGCCGACCGTCACCCGGATGGTCTCCCCCCTGGAGGAGGCCTTCTCCGGCTTCGTTTTCAAGATCCAGGCAAACATGGACCTCGCCCACCGCGACCGGATTGCCTTTTTCCGGATCTGCTCGGGGAAGTTCACCCGGGGGATGAAGGTCATGCACCACCGGATCGGCCGGGAGATCGTCCTTTCCAGCGCGACGATCTTCATGGCCCAGGACCGCACGAACGTCGAGGAGGCGTACCCCGGCGACATCATCGGGATCCACAACCACGGGACGATCCAGATCGGCGACGCCTTCACCGAGGGAGAACCTCTGCAGTTCACCGGGATCCCCAACTTCGCCCCAGAGCATTTCCGGCGGGTCCGGATCAAAAATTCACTCAAAATCAAACAGATCCAGAAGGGGCTTGCCCAACTTTCGCAAGAGGGGGCGGTCCAAGTCTTCCGGCCGCTCGCGGGCAACGACTATATTTTGGGGGCGGTCGGCCTCCTCCAGTTCGACGTGACGGTGGCCCGCCTGAAGAACGAATACGGCGTGGACGCCTTCTACGAACCGATCGACTACGCCGCGGCCCGCTGGATCGTATGCGATGACAAGAAAAGACTCGGGGAATTCGAAAAGAAATGCCAGGCGAACATGGCCCGGGACACCGACGGACACCTAACCTATCTGGCCGCGAGCGAATGGCGCCTCGGTTTTGTCATGGAGGAGTGGCCCGACATCGCCTTCCGCAAGACACGTGAACACAACTGAGCAGGGGGATCTTTCAGAGCTTCCAGAGGTAGAAGCCGATGTCCGGCTCCATGCCGCCGGCTGTGGGTGCAAATTCACAGCCGATGTAACGGTCTTTGATGAAACGGACGGTGGCTTCCTTCCGGATCATGGTCTTCATAGCATCATCGAGGGTGAAGCTGATCCTGATGAAGTGTCCCTTTTCGAGCCCATGTTTCTCGGAGGCTTGAAAACCGCAGCCGCCGTAGGAGAGATTGACAATGGCCACCTTCTCGGACAAACCTGAGGGATCCAGGCGCGTCATCAGCCCTTCGAAGGCGAGCTCTTTCCGGAAAAATTTCCGGACTTCGATCTGGATTTCATAACTGGCGCCGCAGGAAACACAGTCCACCTTGAACGGCACATTGCTGGGAAACTTGGCCGCCGGCTCCCGCCGGCTCTTTTCGCAGATGGGACAATGCAGGACAACCATGCCGTCCCTATCTGTAAATATCACCGTGGCTGACATTCCCTGACCCCCTTGGCTGTTTAATGAAAACCTCTCTGCAATCTTCAAAATGCGTGAAAGATGCAAATAACCGCGCCTCCCGCCTTTATCCTGGATCTACTAAACCTTACAGCCTTTATTTGTCAAATAAAAAGTTTTCCGGCGATCCGGCCATTCCCCCAAATTCCTTTTTCAGAACACTATGCTGGATATGGATCACGCCCAGTTTTTTTTAAAACGGATAATGAACCGTTTTCTCATCCCGCTTGACAATAGCCGGGCGCTCTGCAATTCTACATAAAATTTGGACCTTGATGTGACGGCAGGGGAGGAAGCGGGGAAATTTACGCTTTAGGAGGTTTTTAACGAGAGCAGCATGAGATCGTTCCTGTCCTGGAAGCAGCGAGTGAAAGCCCTGAAGAGGGAAACCTACGCGATCTACCTCGCCTGCCGCCACCCCCGCGTCCCCTGGTACGCAAAGTTTCTGGCCATCGTAGTCGTCGGCTACGCCCTCTCCCCGATCGACCTCATCCCGGATTTTATCCCCGTTCTGGGATATCTGGACGACCTCATCCTCGTCCCGCTGGGGATCATGCTGGTCATCCGCCTGATCCCGGCGGACATCCTCGCGGAGTGCCGTCAGAAATCGGAGGCAAACGCGGAGCAGGCGACCCGGGCGGGGAAGGTCGCGGCCGCAGTGATCGTCTTGATCTGGATCCTGACGGCGGCGCTTATCGTCCGGCTGGTCATCCGAGCGGTGAGAAAGCCATGATCTCCGCAACACCTAATGACCTGATTGCCGCCCCGGCATTTCCCCGGATTACATCTCGGCCCATTCGGGCCGTCTCCACGCCTCAGAGGTTCGGCACGGCGCCGAATGCGCCGGCGTCGTATTTCGCGTAGAGGTTGTCGTCGCTGCGGACCCCCTTGAATTCGTCCAGGCGGACCACCCTGCTGTAACCGTATTCGTCCTTTTCGACGAGGAGGATCTGGTATTTGTCGAGCTGCTTCATGATGTCGATGGAATGGCAACTGAACAGGAGCTGGGCGTTTAACGGATTCGTCTTCCGGGAGACGAACAGATCCACCAGGGGAGGGATCATGTGGGGGTGCAGATCGACCTCGAATTCATCGAGAACGGCGATGCCCCCTTCCTCAAGAACGGGAAGAATTTCTTTCAGGAGGACAAAGAGATTCTGCGTGCCGCTCGATTCGTAGAAGAAAGGCAGTTTGTGGACGCTCTCGTCCTTTCCCACGTGGACCCCGAAGGGCAGGATGATCTTGTCCGGTTTGCCTTCCTTGTCGACGCCGATCTCCCGTTCCTCGATCTCAACGCCGGCGAGGCCCAGGTCGAAGCGGGTCAATAACTCCTGCGCCTGTTTCTTGTATTCCGGATGGTCGTGAAAATACGCCGCCGAATCCAAGAGCCGGACCATGATCTCGTCCGCGATCATTCGGCCTTCCCGCCCGTATTCCTGGACATTGGTATTCAGACGCGACCAGGCTTCGATGATCTGCCGGCTCTCCTCATGGTCGTGCTGCAGGGCGATGGAGAGGACCGAGGCGTTCTTGCGCATCCGGACGGATTCGCCGAATCCCTTCGTCCGGCCGAAGTTCTTCGTCGAAAAGTCGTGCTTCCCCGCGGCCTCGTTCCAGCGACGTTTGAACCGATATTTGAACCCCTTGCCTTCCCGGATCAGCAGGGTCTCGTCGAGGACATGCTCGATGGTCAGGCGGAGCCCATACCGGTAGATCTTCTCTCCGCATTCAAAATCGACGGAAAATTCCGCGGGTTCCGTCGCTCCCTTTTCGAAGCGGAATGTCTGGACGGGGATCTTTTCATCCGGCTTCAGATTGAAGGAATGGTTCATGAACCAGCGGAGAAAAGGTAAGGCCTTGATGAGGTTCGTCTTCCCGGAGGCGTTGGGCCCAAAGCTTGCCAGGATTTTTGTGATGCGTTCCCCATTTTGAGCGTCCACGTAGGCGTCCGTGCAGGGCGCCTTTTTGTGGACCAGGAAGCTGACCTTGTTTTCCTCTTTGAAGGAATAAAAATTCTTGATGCTGAATTCCCGGATCATCTCGACACCTATAAAACAGATATTTGTGATTTATTGGATGAACTAACACAAATAATTTTTGTGTCAAGAGATATTATACAGAAATATGTTTATTATATAATTCTGCATGTAATATGATCGATACGTAGAGTAACTGAAAAACGCCCTCTCTGGCGGCAGGTGTGTCATCATGGTCTGCTTCCGCCCCGCCGGGCTACACAAAAGAATTGTCAATCGCCCCGAAAAAGGGTAATTTGCCGCCATGGCGAAACTGACCTTGCAGGAGTGGCTGATGAGGGCCGAAGGCGACCGGCGGTTCATGGAGAACGTCCGGGCGATCCGGCGGATCCCCACCCGGCCGGGCGACTTTTCCGGGTATCCGGCGTGGGTCCATCCCTCATTAAAGAATGTCCTGGCGGCGCGGGGGATCAGTCAGCTTTACAGCCACCAGGCAAAGGCTGTGGATCTGGTCCGCAAGGGTCTAAGCGTCGTCCTCGTCACCCCGACGGCGAGCGGCAAGACCCTCTGCTACAACCTGCCGGTTCTGCAGAAGATCCTCGAAGAGCCGGAAACCCGCGCCCTCTACCTCTTCCCGACGAAGGCCCTCGCCCAGGACCAGATGCACGAGGTCCACGGCCTGATCGGCGAGCTCAAGGCCGATATCAAGACATACACCTACGACGGGGACACCCCCGACGACGCCCGGCAGGCGATCCGCCGGCAGGGCCACGTCGTTGTCACGAACCCCGACATGCTCCACGCCGGGATCCTCCCCCACCATACGAAGTGGCAGAAGCTCTTCGCGAACCTCCAATATGTGGTCATCGACGAACTCCACGTCTACCGGGGGGTCTTCGGCTCCCACGTGACGAACGTCCTGCGCCGTCTCGTCCGGATCTGCCGCTTCTACGGCCGGGACCCGGTCTTCGTCTGCTGTTCCGCCACGGTGGCGAACCCTCAGGAGCACGCGGAGCGGCTCCTGGAGCGTCCCGTGACGCTCATCGCCGAGAGCGGGGCGCCGACGGCGGCCAAGACCTTCATCCTCTACAACCCGCCCATCGTCAACCGGGAGCTCGGCATCCGCCAGTCCGCCCTGACGCCGGTTCGGAAGATGGCCGCGGAACTCATCGAGAACGACGTCCAGACGATCGTTTTCGCCACCAGCCGCCTGAACGTCGAGGTCCTGACGAAGTACCTGAAGGACAGGTTCGCAAAGGGGAAGTCCGTGGACACCCAATTCGTCACGGGCTACCGCGGGGGATACCTCCCCAACCTCCGCCGGCAGATCGAGGCAGGCCTGCGCCGCCGCGAGGTGATGGGGGTCGTGACGACGAACGCCCTGGAGCTGGGGATCGACATCGGCGACCTGGAGGCGGCGATCCTCTGCGGCTATCCCGGCTCCATCGCCAGCACCTGGCAGCAGGCCGGGCGGGCGGGGCGGCGCACGGGCCAGAGCCTGGCCCTCCTCATCGCCCGCAGCTCCCCCCTGGACCAGTTCATCGTGGAGAACCCCGATTACTTTTTTTCCCGCTCCCCCGAGTTCTGCCGGGTCAATCCGGACAACCTGCTGATCCTCCTGCACCACATCAAGAGCGCCGCCTTCGAGCTCCCCTTCGAGAAGGGGGAGCGCTTCGGCGGGGAAAACCTGGAGGAGCTGCTCGATTACCTTGAGGGGAAGGGGGTTCTCCACCGCGCCGGCGCCCGCTGGCACTGGTCGGCCGAGAGCTATCCCGCCGACGAGGTGAGCCTCCGGAGCGTCAATCCGGAGAATGTGGTTATCGTGGATACGACGGACGCCGGGAACCACCGGGTCATCGCCGAGGTGGACTGGGACAGCGCCTTCACCGCCGTCCACGACGACGCGATCTATATGGTCGAGTCCCAGCAGTACCATGTCAACAAGCTCGACCTGGAGCGGAAGACCGCCTACGTCCGAAAGGTCGAGGTGGATTACTTCACCGACGCCATGACCTTCACCAACGTCCGGGTCATCGACGCCTTCGCGAAGAGGCCGGGGCGGGAGATCATCGTCGAGCACGGCGAGGTCCAGGTGGTGAGCAAGGTCGTGGGCTTCAAGAAGATCAAATTCTACACCTCCGAAAACCTGGGCTACGGCGACGTGAACCTGCCGGAAAAGGACATGCACACGACGAGCTACTGGTTCACGATCCCCCGGGACCGCCTCGCCGGGCTTTCCTATAACCAGGCGGAGATCATCGACGGACTGGCAGGACTGGCCTACAGCCTCCACCACCTGGCCGCCATGATCCTCATGGCGGACCTCCACGACATCGACCGCGCCATCGGGGACAAGAGCGGCGAATGGTTCGTCCGGAAGGACAGAAACTGGCGGACCATCACGACCTCGCCCTCCGGGAAGGGGGAGTCAACCCCGGCGACGGATGCCTTCGACCCGACGATCTTCTTGTTCGACGCCTACCCGGGAGGGATCGGCTTTTCCGATCTTCTCTTCGAGCGCCATGACGTCCTGCTGAACTCAGCCCGGCAGCTCATCCGCGGCTGCCCCTGCCAGTGCGGCTGCCCGTCGTGCGTCGGCCCGACGCTTGAGGTCGGACCCCGGGCGAAGGAGGCGGCCCTGGCGATCCTGAGTCTGCTTCAGGAATAGGGAGACAAATCCCCTATTTTTATGATCCATTGAAGGTGGCTGAACTTGTCCGGGATCAGGGTATCATAAGCATATGAGCGTCATTTCCCGTTTAAAGCGCCTGACCGGCGAAAAGAGCATTGACGGCGGCGCGACCCGTACTGGCGACGGGTCGCGGGCGGAGGAGATCCGTGCCTTGCGGGAGCGCATCGACGCCGTTCTCTCCCGGCGGCCGGAGGGGCGGAAAGTGGAGGCGCCGCCTTCCGCGCGGGGCCGAGGCGTCCCGCTGGGTGATCTGATCCCGGGCGAGGAGACGACCAACGAGGCGGGGGCCTTCTTCTGCGCGTACCGCGTGGCCGGGGGCTCTTCCCGGCACGGGGAGCGGTGCATCCGGGATCTCACGCCTCTCGACATGGGGCGGCTGGCCATCCTGGCGAACGACCCGGTCCTGCGGGGATTGGATTACCGCCAGGCCCTCTTCCTCGATACGGAAACGACGGGGCTGGCCGGTGGCACGGGGACGGTGGCCTTTCTCATCGGTCTCGGCTGGTTCGAAGGGGGCGGCTTCGTCACGCGGCAGCTCTTCGCCCGGGATTACGCCGAGGAGAAGGCGGCGCTTCTCGGCCTGCAGGGGCTGCTCCGGGGGAGACAGTTTCTCGTCAGTTTCAACGGCAAGGCCTTCGACGCCAATCTTCTCGCCGCGCGTTTCATTATGAACCGCCTGCCGGATCCCCTCATCGATCTTCCCCATCTCGATCTCCTCCATCCCGCCCGGCGCCTGCTGAGCCATCGCCTCGGCGACCGCCGCCTAGGCGCCCTGGAGGCGGCTGTCCTGGGTTTTGAGCGGGAGGGGGACATCCCCGGCAGCGAGATACCCCAGCGCTACTTCGACTGGCTTAGGCTCCGGGACGGCCGCCTGATGGCCGACGTCTTCGAACACAACCGCCTGGACATCCTGTCGCTCGCGGCCCTGGCCGCCCGGCTGGCCGAGCTGCTCGATCCCGACGGGGAGAATGCACGGTGTCAACCTGGCGACCGCCTCGCCGCGGCGAGGCTTTTTCTGGCCCGGGCGTGTCCCTACGATGCCGTCCGGCGCCTTGTCCCCCTGATCGGCGGTTCCTGCCCCGAAACGGCTCGGGAGGCCGGCCGGGAGCTGTCTCTTGTCTACAAACGGTCGGACCAGTGGCCGGCGGCGGTGGCGATCTGGGAGGAGATGGTGCGGCGGGACGGTGAGGACCTCTTCGCTCTCGTCGAGCTGGCCAAGTGGTGCGAGCACCGGCGGCGAGATATCGCGCAGGCCCTGGCGCTGACGATGCGCGCCTGCGCCTGTGCCGGCCGCCTGTCGCCGGATGACCGTGCCGATCTCTCTCGCCGCCGGGAGCGCCTGGAAAGGAAACTGGCGTCCCGGACGGCTGTAAAGTAAACTTGCATTCCCTCCCTGATTATCATAAAATCCAATAATCATATTTTACAGGAGGAAACCATGACCCAGACCATCACCGTCACCGACGCGGTCCGGAACTTCTCGGAACTGCTCAACAACATCCGTTACCGAGGGGAACGGTACACGATCCTGAAGGGAGGAAAGCCGGCGGCGACCATCGGGCCGGCGGCGGGCTCCATGAAGGAGCGAAAGCTGTCCGACCTCAAGGAGATCGTGCGCAACCTTCCCCGTCTCGAAGATGACGGAGACGCCTTTGCAAGAGATGTTGCGCAGGCCATCGCGGTTCAGCCGCCCGTCAGCGAGGGTATTCCATGGGCATAATCTTCGATACCTCGGCGATCATCGCCATCGAACGCGGCCATGAATCCCTCGACGCCCTCATTGCCGGGCGGGAGGAAGAGCCTTTCGGCATCAGCGTCGTCACGGCGGCAGAACTTCTGCACGGCGTCGAGCGGGCCGACACGGAAGAAAGGAAACTCAGGCGGCAGGCCTTTGTGGAGAAGGTGATCGAATCATTTCCGGTTTTTCCCTTCGATCTGACGGTCGGCCGGATCTACGCCCGCATCTGGGCCGCCATCGCCCAAAAGAGGTGGTCCGTGGGCGCCCACGATCTCATCATTGCCGCCACCGCCATTTCCCTGGATTACACCGTCGCCACGGTCAACATCCGGGATTTCGAGAAGATCCCGGGGCTGAAGATGGAAAAACTGCAATCGCAATGAAAAGAAAAACGAATTTCGAGCGGTACCTGGAAGATCAACTGAAGGACAAGGCCTTTGCGGATCGATTCCGGAAGGCCGGCCACCCATCCCTGCTGTGCTGTTTTGGCTCCGGCCGGGGTGGTGATAAAGGGTTGACATCCGCTGAGAGTTGGGTATCATAGCTATTAAAATCAACATAACAACAATGGTGATAGAGATGAGAACCGTGCAAATGACGCTGGATGAAGACCTGATTGACGCCGTGGATAGCGTGGCCAAGGAATTGCGCACGACACGATCGGCATTTACCCGAGCCGCACTCCAGCGGGCGATAGCCCGCATCAGAATGGAGAAACTGGAGGAAAAGCATCGCCATGGATATCTTAAAAAACCTGTTTCCGAGGGTGAGTTCAACGTGTGGGAAGAGGAACAGAAATGGGGTGATGAATGAGGAGGGGCGAGATTCGGTGGTACAAGTTTCAACCCCCCGACAAGAATCGACCGGTGCTGATTCTCAGCCGGGACCCTGTGATTGAGTACTTGGGAGAGGTCGCCATTGCACCGGTCACAACCACGATCCGCGACATCCCCAGCGAAGTTCTTTTGACCAAGGCGGATGGCTTGCCCCGGGAATGTGTTGTCAACTGTGATCACCTGCAGACCGTATCCAAGGGCAAGATCGGCCCGCTGATCGCAATGCTGTCCAGATCCAGGATGGCGGAAGTGGCTGAAGCCGTCTCGTTCGCCCTGGCCCTGACGGAATGAACCAGGCACTGCGTCCGCCTTTGACCGGGCCGGCGGTGCGAGAATATTATATTCATAACGTCATACGATAGTTCTCTTGATCGGAACGGGCAGGGGGATGATGAAGAATCAGGGCGGCGATCTGTTTATCGTTGATAACAGCGACAAGGATTGGAAGGTCCGGAACTACCTGGAACAATGGACCGACCTGTCCGTTTCGTTCGATATCGCCACAGGCTTCTTCGAGATCGGCGCCCTCCTGGCCCTGGACGGCCAATGGCAGAAGCTGGAAAAACTACGGATCCTCATGGGAGATGAGGTTTCGCGGCGTACCCGGCAGGCCCTCCTTGACGGCGTCAAATCGGCCGGAACAATCCTGGATATCAGCATCGAGCGGGAGAAGGATCGTAACGATTTCCTGACCGGTGTCCCCGCCATCGTCGATGCCCTCCGGAAGCGGCAAATCGAATGCCGCATCTATACCAAAGAAAAATTCCACGCCAAGGCCTATATCACCCATGCGAAGCACGCCGTCGTCGGTTCGGCGGCCCTTGTTGGTTCAAGCAATTTCACTCATCCGGGTTTGACCGACAACGTCGAACTTAACATCCAGATCCGACGGGAGGTGGAAATCCTCCAGGAGTGGTACGAACGGCACTGGAGCGAGGCGCACGAAATCACCGAAGAAATCCTCCGGGTCATCGAGCGCCATACGAAGGAATACAGCCCCTTCGAGGTCTATGCCAAGGCCCTCCAGGAATTCTTCCGCGCCCATGAGATGACGGCAGGAGAATGGGAGCGAAGTAAATCCCGCATGTATTCCGTCCTCGACCAGTATCAACGGGAAGGTTATCAGTCCCTGATGAAGATCGCCGGGCAGCACGGGGCGGCGTTCCTTTGCGACGGTGTCGGTCTGGGAAAGACCTTCATCGGCATGATGGTCATCGAGCGGCTCGTCCTCCATGAGCGCAAGCGCGTCGTTCTCCTCGTCCCCAAGGCGGCCCGCAAGCCTGTCTGGGAGAGCGCCTTCCAGCGCTACCTGCCCCACATCGGCGGCGGGGACTTCAGCAACCTGGCCATTTACAACCACACGGATCTGCTCCGCGGAGGGGATTTCCCGGTTCGTCTCGAACGCATCAAGGAGATGGCCGATGCCATCGTCATCGACGAGGCGCACCATTTCCGCAATCCGGGTGTCGCGGGGGAAAAATCGGGCCGGATCACCCGTTACCGCCGCCTGTACGATATCGCGGATGGCAAAAGCATTTTTCTGCTGACGGCCACGCCTGTCAACAACCGCCTCCTTGACCTTCAGCACATGATTGAGCTCTTCAGCCGTCGCAAACCCGATTTTTTCAAATCTACCCTGGGCATCCACTCCCTCGCCGGCCACTTCCGCAAGATGGAAAAAGACTTGGAACAGATCGTTCTCGGGCGAGTGGAAGAGAATGTCGGAATGGATACCAACGCCGTGGAAGCGGAGAGGGTCCTGCTGAACGACAATCTATTCCGCGCCCTCGTCGTGCAGCGCAGCCGGGCCTACGTGAAGGCCAGCCAGCTCCAGCAGGGCAGCCATGCGGCTCTTTTCCCCCGTCGGGGAGATCCCCAGGTTGCTCACTATTCCATCAAGAAGACCTACGGCAGGCTCTTGTCCATGCTGGAAGAGGCCTTCTCGAGGGCAAAGCCGCTCTTTTCCCTGGCCATGTACTACCCTCTGGCCTATTACAAAGGTCCCGACGCCTCGATTGATCCCCTTACGGCAGGGCGGCAAAAGGAGGTGGTTGGCCTGATCCGAACGCTGTTCCTCAAACGCTTTGAGAGTTCCGTCTATGCTTTCAATCTATCCTGCGACACCCTGCTGGTGAAGCTCCTGGCCTTTGCCACGAAGAACAGCAAAACCTCCTCGGAAATCGCCTACCTGGACCGCTGGAAGGCCATTCATAAAGATCCGATCCGTCATGTAAGCGAACAGAGGAACGAATTTTTCGAAGGGGATCGAGAGGATCTGGGCGACGACGATCTCATTACCGAGGAGATGCTGGAGGACGTGGAAGAACTCAACCGGGATGAATACCGGGCGGAAGAGATCCTGGCCGAAACTTTTCTCGACATGGATCAGATCACCGAATTTCTCAAAGAGCTCGATAAATTCAAGCCCTCCAACGATGATAAGCTCCGCGCCCTGATGCGCCTGCGTAAAAGCGATGCAACTCTCAAGAAAAACAAAGTCATCATCTTTACGGAGTATCTGACCACGGCGCGCTATCTGAAAAGACAACTCCTGGAAGCGGGAATAGAGGGTATTGACGAAGTGGACAGCGCCACGTCGCGCGATCGGGGAGAGATCATCCGCCAGTTCGCCCCCTATTACAATGATTCCTCATCTGCCGATCTGAGAGAGGAAGGTCTCGATGAATCCCGTGTCCTGATTGCCACGGATGTGCTTTCCGAAGGCTTGAATCTTCAGGATGCAACGCGCCTGATCAACTACGATATTCACTGGAACCCCGTCCGCCTCATGCAGCGCATAGGCCGTGTTGATCGGCGGCTGAATCCGGAGATCGAAGAGAAAATCCTGACCGACCACCCTGACCAGAAAATGATCCGGGGCGCTGTGGCGTACTGGAACTTCCTTCCGCCTGATGAACTGAATATCCTGCTGAGCCTGTACAGCAGGGTCACCCACAAGACATTGCGGATATCCAAGACCTTCGGCATCGAAGGCAAGAAGCTCCTGACCCCGGAAGACGATTACGATGCCCTGAGGGATTTCAATCACGCCTACGAAGGAACGACATCCATTCTGGAGGGTATGCACCTCGAATACCAGCAACTCCTGAAGGACTATCCCGACCTCGCGGAACGCCTGGCGCTCCTGCCCGGCCGGGTCTTCAGCGGCAAGGCCCACCCCCAAACCGAAGCCAGAGCGGTCTTTTTCTGCTGGGCGCTTCCCGCCCTGAGCAAGAAACCGGATGGATCGGAAGCCTGGAGCGAAGAAAACGGCACGACGGGCTGGTACCTCTACGATCTCATCGGAGAGCGTATCATTTCGGAACCGGCGGACATCATTGGCCTGATCCGCAGCACCCCCGCCACCCCGCGCCAAAGGGTCATACCGGAAAAGACCCTTTCGGAGATTCGGGCCGTTCTGGAGAAGCATATCAAGAATACCTACTTCAAGCGGATGCAGGCCCGAGTCGGCGTGAAGGCCGTTCTCAAGGCCTGGATGGAATTATCATGATAACTCTTTACACCAATATTAGTGTTGACAGATGATGCAATTTACTATAGAGTTTTACGAAACACCTTCAGGCCAATGCCCGGTGCGCGACTTTCTCGATAACCTGAAGGAGTCGGACCCGGATGATTTTGCCGCTGTCGTGGCGGGACTGGCAAAGCTGCAGAACCGCCAATATCACAGACCGCCGCTTTCAAAACCCATAGGCGACGATCTCTTTGAATTACGGCACGTCGGCAAGTTGAACACAAGAGTCCTTTACTTTTTTATGAAAGGCCGTCGTATTATCGCTGTTCATGGGATCCGCCATAAAGGGAGAGAGATACCGGCCAGGGATCGCAAAACCACCCTGGAGAGAAAAAATGATTGGCTGACAAGGCATAAATAATGAAAAGAAAAACGAATTTTGATCAATATCTTGAAGAACAACTAAAAGACAAAGACTTTGCCGCTCGTTTTAAAAAAGCAGGGGAGGCATGGGACGTCGCCCTGAAACTGGCCGCATTGAGGAAGGAATCCGGATTGTCTCAGAAGGAACTTGCTCAGCGTGTGGGTACCACCCAGCAGCAGATCAGTCGTCTGGAATCGCCGTCCTATGAGGGTCATTCTTTAAGCATGTTGCGGCGGGTTGCCGAAGTCCTGGGCGCCACGGTCCATATTGAATTATTACGTGAAAAACATCAAAGTCGCATGGGCGTCGCTGAGAAGCAATCCGGTTATCGGACAAAATGAAAGGGCATGGTAAACGCGGACGCGGTGCGGAAAATAAAATCCCGGTGTTTGCTTTGGTAGAAAGGAATGGGGATGTTCGGTCTGCACCCGTAGAGCGGGTAACGGGAGCAAACCTTAAAGCTATTATCCGCCAGCACACCGAAAAGACGGCTACGATCATGACTGACGATTTTTTGTCTTACCGGGGTTTGGGAAAAGAATTTGCTTCCCATCACGTAATCAATCATGGTAATAGAGAATACGTAAGGGGTAACGTCCATACCAACACGGTTGAAGGTTATTTTAGCATTTTAAAACGCGGAATAATTGGAGTTTATCACCATGTTGGCAAGCAACATCTTCATAGATACCTATCCGAATTTGATTTCCGATACAACGGCAGGAAAATTGACGATGCAGAACGTAGTGTTTTGGCACTATGCGGCATTGAAGGGAAAAGACTAATGTACCGGGACTCATCGGTAAGCGAAAAAACTGAGGGGTGACAATATGGCCCTTAATGCAAAAGATATCGTTACGGAGATCACTCTTGAGCTTGATCGAGAGGAAATCCCAATCAATGACTTTAAAAAGGCTGTTGACGAGTTCTTGGGATTAGTAAAGGAAGTTACAAAAGCATCTTTCCCCGCGAAAGACCCGTCTGCATGGCTGGTAAAAGTATATCCCGGCAGCGCAGGTATAGGTGTATTAAGGAAGCCAGGGGCTTTTACTAATGAAGAGGTATCTATTGTACACAATAATATGAACAATGGCCTTGTTTTATTGGAAAAAGGGGAGCGTCATAAGTTTTTTACCGATAAAGCAGTTGAACATAGTAGGAGATTGGGCAGTTTATTTATGGATAGTAAAGTACCCTCCAAGGTGAGGATTTGGGGGAAACGTGAATCGCCGCCATTAGACATGACAAGAACAATATCCGCTAAGGCTACGTTTCTTTTTATTAAGGTCCCCCATGCAGACGTCCTCGAATAGGCGTTCCTCCCATCTGGAAAGATTGGCATTGCTTTAGCGTCAAAACGTAAAACTCCACCTCTTCCGTGGTCGCATTCGGCGTTGACGGATGCAAGGTATGTATAAACAGAACTCCGCCGATTACCTTCCGGGTCTTCTCTCCTGATGATAGTAAAACCCCACTGTGTATCGGAAGGATGAGAGAATTTGCCCTTTAATATATCCGGATTGCGCCGGCTAAGAATCAGTTGAAGATTGTGCTTGCCACAGAATCTTAGGACACCTGTTCCGCCCATATTGAATTTACCTTGGACGAAAGGTATCCGCATTTTATTCGTCTTGGTTAGGGAAAGGAATGTGTTAGGCATTGCTTCGGGAGTCTGACCTTCACCACAGTCGGATATACTGAAGCAGAGGTTGCCATCTATTGCCGTTGCACCAGTCGCAGATAAGGTGATCCCTCGAGCAATTTCAGTACGCATAGAATCAGGCCATTCCCTTATAAGTCCCGTATGGTTGCTCTCGGATTTTTTAGCTGATTCAAAGAATAGGGCAACTGCTTCACGGATGCTTTGGGGTGCCGCTGGGCTTTCAGGCAGGATGCCTTGCATCAGACATTCATTCATAAGTCGTGCATCTACGCTGTTCACAAGTTTTTCAACCAACGCTGCATCGGGGCGGCTCTGTTGAGTCCCGATAGTGCTGTAGTTATTTTCGTAATCTCCATAGAATCGCCAGGCTTCCCGCTTGTCCCAGTATCCCGCCTTTTTTAAAAGATCAATAACGTCAGTTTCAGTATCTGCTTGAATCAGAGAAATACAGAGTTCTTTAAGTTGTTCACCACTCATTGTTTTCTCCTTTTTGCTTTACCGCTGACATTGATTCAGATACTACAATTTAAATTCAATTTCCTCTTCTTCGCCCTTTCTCTCGAATCTTGCTTTGACCTCATTTACGGCATTTTGCAGAGCTCGATTTATTTTCTTTGCGTCTTCATCAGTATAACTATAATTACTACGATTTGACAAATTTCCAATTAGCTTTATGTCTTTTAGTGCCCTTCTGACTCTCTTTTCTGCTAATTCTATAAATTTCTTTCCATCCTTTTCCCTATCCATAAAGAAACCTCCTTTAATTTGAATTGTACATATTATAAATCTACTAATCGTATATGTCAAGATAAGCTTTCAGTTATCTCATAAAATAATTGGAGGCGTATCTATTTATATTCAATCGTACAATGCGTTGCTACTGCAAGAATTTATTAAAAAATAAATAAATCGCCAATTTTGACGACCTCGTAAAAAGTCAGGTTAGTGTAACGCCTTAAAA
>Ga0154454_1057_pt1 | contig 21186 bp, 24 predicted proteins | sample RifGroC2_FD_105647 | JGI IMG/M metagenome (GOLD analysis project Ga0154454, IMG submission 105647) | Syntrophobacterales bacterium GWC2_56_13 | reverse complement strand
GGTGTACCGGGGGTTCGAATCCCCCTCTCTCCGCCAGAGAAGATAGCCGGGCCCCGCGCGACGGCGGTCTGTGAACCCCGTCAGGTCCGGAAGGAAGCAGCGGCAGCAGTCACCGGCGTGTGCTGCGGGCAACCTGGCTATCCCTTTTCCCTTCATGCCTCACAGGAGTACCCGTGGAATACCTCGTTCTGGCCCGAAAATGGAGACCCCAGGTCTTTGAAGATGTCCTGGGGCAGGAGCATGTGGTCCGGACGCTGAAAAACGCGATCGGCCAGGACCGCATCGCCCATGCTTTTCTCTTCAGCGGGCCGCGGGGGGTAGGGAAGACATCGGTCGCCAGGATCCTCGCGAAGGCCCTTAACTGCGAACAGGGGCCGACGCCCACCCCCTGCAACCAATGCGTCTACTGCCGCGAGATCACCGGCGGGATCGCCATCGACGTCCGGGAGATCGACGGGGCCTCCAACCGGGGGATCGACGAGATCCGGGAGCTCCGCGAAAACGTGAAGTTCGCCCCGGTCTCCTGCCGCTACAAGGTCTACATCATCGACGAGGTCCACATGCTGACCCGGGAGGCCTTCAATGCGCTCCTGAAGACCCTTGAAGAGCCGCCCCTCCGTGTCATCTTCATCTTCGCCACGACCGAGACCCAAAAGGTGCCGGCGACGATCCTCTCCCGCTGCCAGAGCTTCGACTTCCGGAGGATCCCCATCCGTCTTATCGCCGACAGTCTTAAAAAGATCGCCGCGGCCGAGGGGATCCGGATCAGCGACACTGGGCTTGCCTGGATCGCCGAGGCGGGGGACGGAAGCCTCCGCGACTCCCAGAGCATCTTCGACCAGGTCATCTCCTACGCCGGCTTCGAAATAGAAGACAGAGCGGTCGAGGAGATTCTCGGCCGGTCGGACCAGCGCTTCCTTTTTTTCCTCTCCGAGGCGGTCCTTGCCCGGGACGCGGCCGGCTGCCTCAAGATCATCGACGAGGCCTATTACGCCGGCCTCGACATGAAGTTCTTCTACCAGACGCTCCTCGGCCACTTCCGGAACCTGCTCCTCACCGGGATCTCCGGCAGCGAGAATCCTCTCGTCGATCTCCCCGCGGAGGAGCTGGCGAAACTCAGGGAGCAGGCGGCGGGGGCGCCGCAGGAGACCCTCCAACGGTTCCTGGAGATCCTGATGGCCGAAGAGGAGAATGTCCGCCGGAGCCAGAACGCGCGCCTGAACTTAGAGGCGGTCCTCTGCCGGTTGGCCTGGCTGGAGCCCCTGATCCCCATTGAGACGGTTCTCTCCCGGCTGGAGGGGCTGGAGAGGCGCCTGGAGGGCAGTCAGGCGACGCCGAGCGGGGGGACAAGCGGTAAAATTGGGGATAGCCGCCAATTTTACCCGGGTGGCGGTCAGGCGCCGCCGGATGGTATAATGGGCGGTGAAACTCCCCGGTCGGAAAATCGCGGCGGCGGGACGGCGCACCCCCATACTGCGGAAGACGCGGCGACGGCGGGGAAACTGTCGGAGGAGCGCGCGCCCTACCGGACAGGCGGGGCGGAAAGTCCAAACGGGGGCTGGAGGGAGTTCAAAACCTTCGTGAAAAAACAGGATGCCGCCCTCTGCGCCAAGATCGAATCGGCAAGGTGCCTCGCTTGCGAGGAGGGGCGCATCCGGATCGGCTTTGTGAAGGGGTACATTTTCCTCGACGACGTCGTCGGGCGGAAGACGGAGCTTGCCGAACACTGCCGGCAGTTCTTCGGGCGGGAGACGTCCATGGAGATCGTCACCATCGCGCCGGAGGAGGGCGGGCCGGCAAATAACGGCAACGGCAATGGAAACGGCCGGGCGGCAAAGAACCGGGTGCTGCAGGAGATCCGTCGGGAGGCGCTCTCCCATCCGCTCGTCCAGAAAATCTTGGATGTCTTTCCCGGGGCGGAGGTGCGGGATGTGAGATTGCGCGAGCTCCCCGCTCAGGCAGCGGCTTCGATTGCCCCGTCACGGACGGATGAGGATCTGAAACTTTCGGGAGAGCCGCCGCTGCAGGATGACCCGGCGGATGACGAGCAAAATTGATCATAAGGAGGTTACTCCAGCGTGCAGAATTTCGGAAACATCATGAAACAGGCGAAGAAGATGCAGGAGAGGATGATGGAACTCCAGGAGGAGCTGGCGGCCAAGACCGTAGAGGCTGCGGCCGGCGGCGGGATGGTCTCGGTGACCGTCAACGGGAAGTTCGAGGTCCTCTCCCTGAAGATAGAGAAGGAGGTCGTCAACCCCGAAGACGTCGAGATGCTCCAGGACCTGATCGTTGCGGCGGTGAACGAAGGGGTCCGCAAGGCCCAGGAGATGGCCGCCGCCGAGATGGCGAAGATCACGGGGGGGATGCAGATCCCCGGCCTGATGTAGCGGGGGCGCCATGAGCGGCTACGCCCTGCCTATCAAACGTCTGATCAAGGAGCTGTCGCGGTTCCCCGGCATCGGGGAGAGGACCGCAGCCCGGCTTGCCAACCATATTCTCCGTGCCTCCGAGGAGGATGCGCGGAGACTTGCCGAGAGCATCCTCGACGTGAAGCGGAAGATCCGCTTCTGCTCCGTCTGCTTCAATTTAGCCGAGGGGGAGATCTGCGAGATCTGCGCTGACACGGCGCGAAACAGAAGCGTCATCTGTATCGTCGAGGAGCCGGATTCTCTCATCGCCCTGGAGGGGAGCGGGGAGTACCAGGGGGTTTACCACGTCCTCCACGGGGCGCTTTCCCCCTTGGACGGCATCGGTCCGGAGCAACTCCGGATCCGCGAGCTCCTCGACCGGGTTGCGGGCAACGTCGTGGAGGAGGTGATCGTGGCCACGAACCCGAGCGTAGCGGGGGAGACGACGGCGCTTTTGCTTGTAAAACTCCTTAAAGAACGGGGTATCAAAATGACGCGGATCGCCCTCGGCGTTCCCGTCGGGGGAGACCTCAAGTACACAGACCGGATGACCCTGGCGAAGTGTCTCGAATTCCGCCGCGGGGTTTGAAAAAGCTATTGACAGCGCCTGTCAAGTGGGATAGCAAAGAGCCAGTTTTTTTAAAAAAAGCAATCACTACGGGAGATTTGACGAATGTTAGAAATCAGATGGCATGGGAGGGGCGGTCAGGGAGCGGTCACATCGGTGGAGTTGCTTGCATTGTCCGCCATTGAAGAGGGGAAGTATGCGCAGGGGTTCCCGAGCTTCGGACCGGAGCGGCGCGGGGCGCCGGTGACGGCGTTCAACCGCGTCAACGACAAACAGATCAAGATCCGCTCGGGCATCTATCATCCGGACGTGGTCGTCGTCCTCGACGAGAGCCTCGTTGCCCTGGTCGATGTGGCCGAGGGGCTGAAACCGACGGGGATACTGCTGGTCAATACCACGAAATCCCTGGCCGACCTGAAAAAGAACATCCGTTTCGAGGGGAAAATCGCGACCTGCGACGCGACGGGGATCGCCTGGAAGGAACTTGGCGTCCCTATCACGAATACGACCATGCTGGGCGCCCTGCTCAAGGTGTCGGGAATCGTGAAGCTGGCGTCCCTGAACGCTCCGCTCAAGGAGAGGTTCGGCCGGATCGCCCCTAAGAATCAGGCGGCCGCCAAGAGGGCCTACGAAGAGGTCAAAATCAACTAAGAAATAATAACGTTCGAGGTATCATGATGAGTGAGAAGAAATGGCCAGAGACCTGGCAGGAGGTCAATCCCGGATGTATGGTTTTCCGGCCGGGCAGCGCCGCCGCATATCACACCGGCAGCTGGCGGGCGATGCGCCCGATCTGGGATAATGTAAAATGCATCAAGTGCGGCGTCTGCTACATCTACTGTCCAGAGGGGTGCGTGACCGAGGATGCGGACGGATTTTTTGAGGCGAACCTGGATTACTGCAAGGGGTGCGGGATCTGCGCCCATGAGTGCTGGCCGGGCGCCATCAAAATGGTGAATGAGGAGGATTAGAGGATGGGCAAGAGAGTAGGAATGGAAGTGGCGATTGCGGCCGCGGAGGCGGCCGCTCTCTGCAAGTTCGATGTGGCATCCGTCTATCCCATCACGCCTCAATCCCATGTGGCCGAGCACCTCGCGGACATCGTCAACGACGGGAGGGTGGACGCCTCCTTCATCACCGTGGAGTCCGAACATTCGGCGCTCAGTTCCGCCATGGGCGCCTCGGCGACCGGCGCCCGCGTGGTGACGGCGACCAGTTCCCAGGGGCTCCTCTATATGGGCGAGGTCATGCCGATCACGTCGTCCATGCGGCTGCCCATAGTCATGCTCATTGCCAATCGTGCCATATCCGGTCCGATCAACATCTGGAACGACCACAGCGACATCATGCCGATGCGGGATACGGGCTGGATCTCCTTCTTTGCGGAAAACGGCCAGGAGGTGGTCGACATGACCATCCAGGCCTTCCGGGTGGGCGAGGACCGGCGGGTCATGCTTCCCGTGAATGTGAACATGGACGGTTTCCAGCTCCCCCACATGGTCGAGCCGATCTTCTTCCCCGATCAGGAGGAGGTGGACCGTTTCCTTCCCGAATACGTCCCCTACGCCACGCTGCATCCCGACCGGCCCGTCTCGATGGGGACCCTGGGGATGCCGGAGATCTACGCGGAGGCGCAGAAGGCCAAGGACGTGGCCGTCGTCAACTCCATCAAGGTGGTCAAAGAGGTCTGGAAGGAATGGGAAAAGCTCTTCGGCCGGAAGTATGAGCCGATACAGTCCTACCGGACCAGGGACGCGGACGTGGCCCTCGTGACGATGGGATCGATGGGCGAGACGGCGGAGATCGCCGTCGACGCGCTCCGCAAGCAGGGCGTGAAGGCCGGCCTTCTGAAGATCAAGCTCTGGCGGCCCTTCCCCTTCGCCGAACTGAAAAAGGCGGTCAAGGGGATCCGGGTCCTCGCCGTGACGGATCGCGCCTGCTCCTTCGGCGGTCCCGGCGGCCCGGTCTGCTCGGAGATCCGCTCCGCCCTGTACGAAGAATCCGTCCGGCCCGCCATCGTGAACTACCTCATCGGTCTCGGCGGCCGGGACGTGCAGGCGGAGGATTTCATGGAGATGGTCCGGAGGGCGGCCAAAGGAAAACTTTCAGAACCATACGAATTTTACGGAGTGAGGGGATAATGAATACAGCAATGAACCACCCTAAGAGCATCATCGAGAACTTTGATCTGTACGCCCCGAAACTGGTCAGCAAAGAGGAGTTTTTCAGCCCAGGCCACCGCGCCTGTCAGGGGTGCGGCGAGGCGCTGGCGATTCGTTTGATGTGCAAGGCCCTCGGAAAGGATACGGTCATCACGAACGCGACCGGCTGCATGGAGGTCATCTCCAGCCTCTATCCCACGACAGCCTGGACTCTGCCCTGGATCCACGTGGCGTTTCCCAACGCCGCCGCGGTGGGGTCGGGCGTCGAGGCAGGCTTGACGGCGCTCCGGCGCAAAGGGAAGATCGCCGACCGGCGGGTGAAGTCGGTTGCGATCGGCGGCGACGGCGGGACGATGGACATCGGATTCCAGGCCCTCTCCGGGGCGATGGAACGCGGCCACGACATGCTCTACGTCTGCTTCGACAACGAGGCGTACATGAACACAGGCATCCAGCGCTCCAGCGGCACCCCCTTCCTGGCCTCGACGTCGACGGCCCCCGCCGGGAAAAAGATCCCCGGGAACCAGGTCTGGAAGAAGAACATGGCGGAGATCATGGTGGCCCACAACCTGCCTTACGTGGCGACGGCCTCACCGAGCTATCCGCTCGATTTCATGAAAAAGGTCAAGAAGGCCAGGCGCATCAAGGGGCCCTCCTACATCCACTGCCTGGTGACCTGCCCCACCGGATGGCGGTCCGCCTCCGAGACCTGCATCAAGTTAGGACGCCTTTCCCTCGAAACGGGAATCTTCCCCCTCTACGAGGTGGAGGACGGCAAGTATCGGCTGACCGTGGAGGTCCCCGAAAAGCGGCGGCCCGTCCAGGATTACGTCAAGGGGCAGGGGCGCTTCCGCCACCTCACGCCGGACCAGATCCAGGTCATCCAGGAGCGGGTCGACATCGAGTGGGAGACCCTCATGATCAAGGTGAATTGCTCCAAATCCCGGGAAGAACTGAGGGCCGTGCGGGAGAAGTGACCGGTAAAAATACCATCTTAAGGCGAGGGTGAACAGAATGGAAGAAAAGGTGAAGGAGATCATCCAACAATACAGCGGGGACAGGAGTTACCTGGTCCCCATCCTTCAGGATGTCCAGAGGGAGTTCAACTATCTCCCCAAGGACGCCCTGTGCGCGGTCAGCGCCCACTTGAGCGTGCCGATCAGCCGCGTCTACGAGGTGGTGACGTTTTACAAGGCGTTCAGCCTGAAACCCAAGGGTCGCTACCAGCTGAGCCTGTGCATGGGAACGGCCTGCCACGTCCGGAGCGCCGAACTGATCGCCCGCAACGTGGAAGACATCCTGGGCATCAGGGAGGGCGACACGACGGCCGACCTCGAGTTTTCTTACGAGACGGTCGGCTGTCTCGGGGCCTGCGCTCTGGGGCCCGTTCTGGTTGTGAACGGTGAGTATCATGGGCACATGAACATCGCCAAATCGACAAAGATTCTCAAGAAATTAGGGAAGAAGGGTGCGACTGATGACGAGCAAGATTAAATCCTTCGATGAGTTGAAAAGCGTACAGAAGAGGCTCAAGGCGGGCCGCGACCCGAAGAAGCCCTGCATTACGGTGTGCGTCGGGACCGGCTGCCTGGCCTATGGAACCAAGAAGCTGGTGGAAAGCTTCCGCGAGGAGCTCTCCAAGCGGGATCTCGCCGACAGGATCGATTTCCGGACGAGCGGCTGCCACGGATTCTGCGAACGGGGTCCGATGGTCGTCCTCTCCCCGGAGAAGATCTTCTACCAGAGGGTGGGGCTTGCGGACGCGGGAGAGATCATCGACAAGACCCTCCTGAAGGGGGAAATCATCGACCGGCTGCTCTACGTCGATCCCGCCACGGGCGAGAAGGTGGTCCACGAGGACGACGTGCCGTTCTACAAAAAGCAGTCGCGCCTGATCTTCGGCCTCAACAGCAAGGTCGATCCGGAGAGCATTGAGGATTACCTCGCCATTGGCGGCTACGGCGCCCTGGGGAAGGCCCTCACAGGGATGAAACCGGAGGAAATCATCCAGGAGATCATCAAGGCGAACCTGCGGGGCCGCGGCGGCGGCGGGTTCCCGGCCGGCTGGAAGTGGGACGCCACGAGGAAGGCCCAGGGCGAACCGAAGTACATCGTCTGCAACGCCGACGAGGGCGATCCCGGCGCCTACATGGACCGCAGCCTCCTGGAGGGGGACCCCCATCTGGTGCTCGAAGGGATGGTCATCGGCGCTTACGCGATCGGCTCCAGCCAGGGCTACATCTACGTCCGGAACGAATACCCACTCGCGGTGAAGAACACCCACATCGCCATCCGCCAGGCCCGTGAAGCGGGTCTCCTGGGCGAGAACATCCTGGGGAGCGGATTTTCCTTCGACGTGAAGGTCAACCGGGGCGGCGGCGCCTTCGTCTGCGGGGAGTCTTCGGCCCTCTTCGCCTCCCTGGAGGGTCGTGCCGGCGAGCCCCGCGCGAAGTACATCCACGCCACGGACAGGGGGCTCTACGACAAGCCCACCAACCTCAACAACGTCGAGACCTGGGCGAACGTCCCGTTCATCATCGAGCGGGGGGCCGGCTGGTTCGCCGGCATCGGCACGGCAGGGAGCAAGGGGACGAAGATCTTCTCCCTGGTCGGGAAGATCAACAACACGGGTCTCGTCGAGGTCCCGATGGGTACGACGCTTAGGGAGATCGTCTTCGAGATCGGCGGCGGGATTCCCGACGGCCGGAAGTTCAAGGCGATCCAGACGGGCGGACCGTCGGGCGGGTGCATTCCCGAGAAGTATCTCGATATGCGCGTCGATTTCGACGAACTGACGAAGATCGGTTCGATGATGGGCTCCGGCGGCATGATCGTCATGGACGACCGCAACTGCATGGTCGATGTGGCCAAGTACTTCACGAACTTCCTGGTCAGCGAATCCTGCGGCAAGTGCGTTCCCTGCCGGGAGGGGGTCCGGCGCATGCGGGACATCCTGCTGGACATCACCGAGGGCAAGGGCCGCGAGGGGGATGTGGAGCTTCTGGAGAAGATCTCCACGGGCATCCTCGACGGCTCCCTCTGCGCCCTGGGCAGCAGCGCTCCGAACCCCGTCCTCAGCACGATCCGTTACTTCCGTGACGAGTACGCGGCCCACATCAAGGAAAAGCGCTGCCCCGCGGGGGTATGCAGGGATCTGATCACCTACAGCGTCGATGCCGAGAAGTGCACGGGCTGCACGGTCTGCGCGAAGGTCTGTCCCACGGGGGCGGCCAGCGGCGAGCGGAAGAAGGTCCATGTGATCGATCAGGCAAAGTGCACCAAATGCGGCGCCTGTCGGGAAGGCTGTAAATTTGATTCCATCATCGTGAGGTAAAGGTAGAGAAAATGGTGAATCTGACGATAGACAACAGGAAGATCGAAGCGGAGGCCGGGCAGACTATCATGGAGGCTGCCCGTGAGAACGGCATCGTCATTCCGACCCTGTGCTCCCACGAGTCCCTGGAACCCTCGGGGGCATGCCGTCTTTGCGTCGTCGAGGTCGAGCACGGGAAGAGGACGAGCGTGGTGACGTCCTGCCTTTACCCCGTAGCAGAAGGGCTGACCGTCAAGACGAAGAGCGAACGGGTCATGGATGTCCGCCGCCTCGTCCTCCAGCTCCTGCTGGCGCGCTGTCCCGAATCGCAGCAGCTCAAGGAGATGGCGGAAGATTTGGGCATCGAACCCGAGCCCCGGTTCACGCCGGACAAGGACAACTCGAAGTGCATCCTCTGCCGGATGTGCGTGCGGACCTGCGAGAAGGTTGTCGGGGTCTGTGCGATCGGCTTCTCCTACCGGGGGGCGGAAAAGAATGTCTGTACGCCCTTCAAAGAGGACTCGGTTTCCTGCATCGGCTGCGGCGCCTGCGCCTATGTCTGTCCCTCGGGGCACATCGAGATGGAGACGACAGAATCCGGCGATGCCCGGACGATCTGGGGCCGGACCTTCAAGATGAAGACCTGCAAGGTCTGCGGCCGGTACTTTGCCCCCGAGGATCAGCTGGTCTACATCAGCCAGAAGACAGGCGTCCCGGTTGAGGATCTGGCGGTCTGCACGAGCTGCCGGTAAAGGGATATCTTCCCCAGTAGCTCAGCCGGTAGAGCAGATGGCTGTTAACCATCGGGTCCGTGGTTCGAGTCCGCGCCAGGGAGCCAGAATTCAATCCGCCGACTTCGGCGGTTCTTGTTTAACGACAAGACCCCGTGGGATGAACCCCTCGGGGTCTTGTCGTTTCCACCACATCCACGCCCACTTATGCCGCCCCGCATATCTTTCCCGATTCTCCGTTTCGAAGCGCCCCGGCGATCCGAGTCTCTACAGACGGGTCCTCGTTCCGGTCCAGGCCAACGGAGCCGTTCTTCCGGCCTGGCTCTATGTGGGTGAAGACCCGATCTCGGGCAGGCTCACGCCCATCGTGTGCTCCCGCTGGCCCCGATAGCCTCCGCTCGGTCAAATCCGGAGAAACTCGGAAAAACCGGTTGACATGCACGCCGAATTTCGTATAATGTATGCCAGTTTGGTCTGATCGGGCCGGATGGAAGCCGATGGGGCTATCCAGGATGGGTCCGATTCGTTAAACCTAAAGACTGAGGCAGTTCAGGAATGGGACGAGACCCTGTGCGACTGGAGTCAGTGATGGAAGATCGATGGCTCTCCGTGGATGAGATTGCGGCCTATCTCGGCATCAAGCGGGATACGGTCTATAAGTGGATTTCTGAAAAGCAAATGCCGGCGCACCGGATGGGTCGCCTGTGGAAGTTCCGCAAGGAAGAAGTGGACGAGTGGGTGAAGACAGGCGGAGCCGGCAGTAACGAGCAGGGCCAGACACCTGACGGCAGGAAGGGATAACCCGGCGCGGAGGCTGATGATGCTGAATCTAAAACTACGGGATGAATTCCTCGGTTCTCAAATGCCGGGCACAGCCATAGCCCTGCGCAGGAAGGACAACAACTGTATCTTTTATTTAATTGCCGCCGTCAGGATTTGGAAAGGAGGTGGATTACGTTGAAAAGCGATGAGATCCTGGATTTTCTCAAGCAACACAAGCGAGACCTCGAAACACGGTTTTCCGTGAAACGCATCGGCTTGTTCGGTTCTGTCCTTCACGGTTCCGCAATTGGCAGTAGCGATGTGGACATTCTGGTCGAACTGGCTCAACCCACGTTCGATCACTATATGGATCTGAAGTTCTTCCTTGAAGATCAACTCGGAATACCCGTCGATCTCGTGTTGGCTGATTCCTTGAAGCCGCGACTCAAGCCCATCATCGCCCGCGAGGTGGCCTATGCCTAGGGACTTTCGCCTTTATCTTGATGACATTTTGGAGGCCATTCATCAAATTCGAACCTACATGGCGGACACCAAAATCCCGCAACAGGTTGCAATTTTTGATAACAGGCCAAAGCCTCAAGATGAAATGCCGGCAAAGAAGAAGATTTGCAAGAAAACGAACGGTTACGAGCCGCCCAACCTCGGCAAGGCCATCCGCCTTCCGGTGCCCGATTTCAGCGATCCGGACAGACCTCCCGTCTGATATGAATATGAAGGATTTCAGAGGCGCGGAATGACGAAAAGATTCAAACCCATCTTCACGATCACCAACCGGATCACCGCCGGGCTGACCCGCATCGAGTGGGCCCGGGGTTTCCTGGAGGCCGCGACTTTGTCCGAGGCTTGGGTGCGTGAGATGGGCCGCCGCGCATTGATCCTGGAAGCGCACCACTCCACGCACATCGAGGGAACGCGCCTGACCCTGGAGCAGGCCGAACGATTGCTGGAGGGGAACCCGGTTCCCGAGGCCGACCCCGACGACGTGCGGGAACTGCTGAACTACAGGAATGCGTTCGAGTTCGTCTCCGAGCATCTGGAAACCGGCGGGCCGATCACGGAGGGGCTGGTCCGGGAAATCCACAAGCGGCTGGTGGAAGGTGTCCGCGGCGAGGCCGCGGCTCCGGGTGAGTACCGGAAAATCCAGAACTACGTGGTCAACTCCGTCACCGGCGAGACGGTTTACACGCCGCCTCCGGCGCACGATGTGCCGATCATGATAGCGGAACTGGTGGACTGGCTCAACCGCGAACAGGAGGTTCATCCCGTGCTGGTGAGCGGCATCTCCCAGTTCCAGTTCGTGCATGTCCACCCGTTCCTGGACGGCAACGGTCGGACGTCCCGGCTGCTCTCCACACTGTGCCTCTACCGGGCAGGATACGACTTCAAGCGGCTGTTCACGATCAGCGAGTACTACGACCGGAACCGGCCCTCCTTCTACCGGGCCATTCAGAGCGTCCGCGCGAGCGGAATGGACATGACCGGCTGGCTGGAGTACTTCGTCGAGGGACTCACCACCCAGCTTGCAGAGGTCAGGAAGCGCGGGGAGCTGGCCATCCGACGGGATGTGCTCATCAAGGCACACGGCCTTTCGGAACGCCAGGCCAAGGCCCTCGGACACATCCTGGAACACGACAGTCTGACCATCCAGGACTTCGAGCGTCTCTGTCCCGAGGTCAACCGCCGGTCCCTGCAGCGGGACCTGAAGAAGATGGTGGACATCGGACTGCTCGCCGCCGAAGGTGAAACGCACCTCCTGCTCTACCGCCTGGCAGAGCCGGGTTGATCTTTGCGACAGGTTTGCGACATGTTCACGACAGGCTTTGCGACAAGACCCTGGGGCGGTGGGATCGAGGAAGCTGGTTTTCGACTTTTTACAAAACCGTCAGTATTCGATTCCGGCGCGGTCCTTGACGCCGGCGTTGTAGTGGTGCCTGATCTCGCAAATCTCGCTCGCCGTATCGGCGAGTTCGATGATCTCGGGCGGGGCGTAGCGGCCGGTGAGGATGAGGTCGAGGGTGGCAGGTTTGCCCTTGATGAGGTCGATGACGTCGGCAAGAGGGATCAGCTTGAAGTCGGCCGCGACATTGAGCTCGTCCAGAATGATCATGTCGTAGTCGCCGGAGCTGATCGCCCGGCGGGCGAGTTCGAGCCCCTGGCGGGCGAGTTCGATGTCGAGCGGCGCCGGGTTGTCCCGCATGACGAAGCTGTCGAGGCCGGAGAGGTGGACGGTCAAACCCGGGAGATACTTCTCTGCGGCCAAGAATTCCCCGTATTTCCGCCCCTTCATGAACTGGATGACGCAGACCTTATAGCCCTGGCCGATTGCGCGCAGGGCCTGACCGAAAGCGGCGGTAGTCTTTCCCTTCCCGTTTCCCGTATAGACCTGGAGGATTCCCTTCCGGTATTTTTCCAGGACGGCTTGCCTTGCATCCGTGGTTGGTTCCATCTTATCCTCCTTTTCCTACTTCAGGCAGCGGCGGGCGACCTCTTCGGCGATCGTGTAGGGGTCCGGCTCCTTCCGGAGGAGGCGCCCGGCGATCCGGTCCATTTCCCCGCTTTCCGTCAGGTCCTTCAGAATCGGCTCTAAGATCGCATCGCGGAGGGCCTCGTTGATCTCCACCAGCGTCTTGCGCCGCATCCGGTCGCCCAGGAGGTCCTTCTCCACAAGGCGCCGATAGTGTTCGGCGATCGCGACGGCCAGTTCCTCCATGCTTTCCCCGAAGGGGCCGCTGTCGAAGACGTTCCCGGTCCGGATGATCGGGAGGCGCCACCCGCCGGTGAATTCCGGCGCCATGTTCAGCATGGCGGTCAGTTCACTGTAAAGCTGGGTCGCGCCGTCGCGGTCCGCCTTGTTGATCACGAAGATGTCGGCGATCTCCATGATCCCGGCCTTGATCGCCTGTATCTCGTCTCCCATTCCCGGGACAAGGACGACGATGACCGTATGGGAGTGGTTGATGATTTCCACCTCCTGCTGGCCGGTTCCCACGGTCTCCACCATGATGATCTCTTTTCCCATGACGTCTAAGACGTGGACGGCGTCGCCGACGGCCTTGGAGAGTCCGCCCAGGGCGCCGCGGGTGGCGAGGCTGCGGACGAAGACGCCGGGATCTTCGGCGTGGCGCTGCATCCGGATCCGGTCGCCTAAGATGGCGCCGCCCGTGAAAGGGGAGGTCGGATCGACGGCCAGGACGCCGACGGTCCTCTCCTTTTTTCGGAAGGAGGAGATCAGGGCGTCGACGAGGGTGCTCTTCCCCGCGCCGGGGGAGCCGGTGAGCCCGATGACGTGGGCGCGGCCGGTGTGGGGGAAGATCCGTTTGATGGCGGACTTCGCCTCGGGGAGGTCGTCCTCCAGGTTCCGGATCAGACGGGAGGCAGTTCTCACGTCCCCTTCCCGGATCTTGCGCAGCTTGTCCATCTCTTCGGATTCCTTTGCCATAGGAAACCTTTAAATCTTGTCCTTCCCGTCATTGGTAAATATGGGGACATCCATGATAAGTAATGTCAAGGGGAAAACGGAGATTTCCCTTGACCTCCATCGGAAATTAGTATGGATGTCCCCATATTATCGGATTTTTGAACCGGTCACGGGCGGCCGGTCAAAGGCGAGGACGGTGAGGCCGTCTTGAGCGTCCGTCGCGAGGAGCATGCTGCGGGACTCGACCCCCATCAGCTTCACCGGCTTCAGGTTGGCCACGACAACGATGGTCTTCCCGACGAGATCTTCCGGTTTGTAATCCTTTCCGATGCCGGCCACGATCTGCCGTTCTCCATCGATCTCCACCGTCAGCTTGATAAGCTTGTTAGATTTGGGAACCCGCTCGGCAGCTATGACCTTCGCCGCCCGGAGATCCACCTTCTCGAACTCCTCGTAGCCGATCTCCGGCTTGATGGGTGAGACCTCCTTTCCGGCCGCCGCTGCTGGCGCATGCGCCTTCCCTGTCTCTTCCGCCCGAAACTCCACCCGGGGGAAAAGGGATTCCCCCCGTTTCAGTTCGTTTCCCGGCCGGAGACCGCCCCAGGCTTGAATACTCTCGAAATTCCGGCTGGCGGTATCGGCGACGCCTAACTGATCCATCACTTTCGCGGCTGAACCCGGCATGAAGGGGGAGATGAGGACGGCAGTGATGCGAAGGGCCTCTAAGAGGTTATAGATGATCGTCTCCAGACGGGCATGTTTGGCCGGATCCTTCGCCAGGACCCAGGGTTCCCTCTCGACGATGTACTTATTCGTGACGTTGATGAACTCCCAGGTCGCGATGAGCGCCTTGTGGAGACCGAGATCCGCGAAGCAGGCCTCCACCTCGGTCACGACCCTTGCCGCCGTTTCCTCAAGGAGACGGTCTTCGGCGGCGGCTTCCGTAGGTTTCGGGACGCGGCCGTTTCCGTACCTGACGGCCATCGTCATCGTCCGGCTGACGAGATTACCCAGGTCGTTGGCCAGGTCGGAGTTGATCCGCTGGACGAAGGCTTCCTCGCTGAAGCTCGAGTCGAGGCCGAAGACCATGTCCCTGAGCAGAAAATAGCGGAAGGGATCGAGGCCGTACTTGTCCTTCAGATCGAGAGGTTTGACGACGTTGCCGAGGCTCTTGGACATCTTGCTCTGATCGACGTTCCAGTAGCCGTGGACGTTGAGATGCCGATAGGGTTCGATCCCGGCGGCCTTGAGCATTGTGGACCAGTAGATCCCGTGGGGCTTCAGGATATCCTTGGCGATCAGGTGCTGCGCCGCGGGCCAGAAGGTCCGGAAGTTATCGCTGTCCGGGTAGCCGATCGCCGTGACGTAGTTGATCAGGGCGTCGAACCAGACATAGGTCACGTAGTTTTCGTCGAACGGGAGCGTGATCCCCCAGGTGAGGCGACTCTTCGGCCGGGAGATGCAGAGATCCTCCAGGGGGTCGCGGAGAAAGGCCAATGCCTCGTTCCGGTAGCGCTCGGGGCGGATGAAGTCCGGGTGCTCCTCGATGTGGCGGATAAGCCACTCCCAGTATCTGCTCATCCGGAAGAAGTAGTTGCTCTCCTTGCGGTGTTCGGGGACTGTCTCGTGCTGGGGGCACCGGCCGTCGACAAGCTCCTTTTCCATGTAGAAACGCTCGCAGCCGACGCAGTAAAACCCCTCGTACCGGCCGAAATAGATGTCCCCCGCATCGTGGACTTTCTGGAGGATGCACCGGACCGTCTCCACGTGGTTTGGGTCGGTTGTCCGGACGAAGTAATCGTTCGCGACCGAGAGCTGCGGCCAGAGGTTCCGGAACTGGGCACTGATCCTATCGGCGTATTCCTGCGGAGTGACGCCCGCCGTCCGGGCCGCCTCGACGATCTTGTCTCCGTGCTCGTCTGTCCCGGTCGAAAAGAAGGTCCGGCAGCCGCGGAGGCGGTGGTAGCGGGCCAGGACGTCGGCAACGATCGTCGTGTAGGCGTGCCCGATGTGGGGCGAGGCGTTCACATAGTATATCGGCGTCGTGATATAAAATACGTTTTCCATAACTTCCCTATTTTCCCGGGATGTCCTTCGCCTTCAAGGTAGCCTCTTTCCCGCTTACCAGGATCACGACGACCTCCCCCTGGAGAGCGTCCTGGCGAATGACTTTTCCCCATCCCTCCGGGGTCTGGATCATCTTTCCGCATTTCGGCATGTCCCTTCTCATGTCCACATAGCCGTCATATTCGTAGCCCAGGCAGCACATCAGCCTGCCGCAGAGGCCGGAGATCTTCTCGGGGTTGAGAGACATGTTCTGCTCCTTGGCCATTTTGACCGATACCCGGTCGAGATTGTGCAGAAGGGTCGCGCAACAGACCTCCCGTCCACAGATCCCGAGTCCCTTGATGATGCGGGCCTCCTGCCTCGCGCCGATCTGCCTGAGCTCGATGCGGGTCCGGAACCGCTGCACGAGGTCCTTCACCAGCTCCCGGAAGTCCACGCGGCTCTCAGCTGTGAAGTGGAAGATCATCTTGGTCTGGTCGAAAAGGCATTCCACATCGATCAGCTTCATAGGAAGCTGGCGTTCGGCGATCCTGCTGATGCAAAACTGGCGGGCCTCCTGCTCCAGTTTCCGGTTGTTTTCGCGTGTCCGAAGATCATCCTCCGTCACCAGACGCAAGACATCCTTAAGATTGGGAAGATTGGCGGCCAACTGCTCAACCGGGGCAGTATTTATGTCCGTTGCGATCGTACCGATGGCCAGGCCGCTGTCCGTACTGACCACAACGAGATCACCCCGCTTCAGCGGAAGATCGGCCGCGTCGAAGCTGTAGATCTTCCCTTCTTTTTTAAATTTGACGCCGACGATATTTTTCAAGGTCCTTCAGCCTCTATCCCTTTTTTCTCATGCGAGCTTAATCATCAGCGCTTCCAAAGTCAACGACTTATTGGCGTTCTGATCGATAGCGCTCATGGCCGCCTCCACCGCAGCAATGCTGGTAAGAAGTTCGCGCCCCGGCAGTCGTCCGGCGAGAGTCCGGATGACCCCGGCCCGGTCCCGGAAGATCAGCCTTTCCGTTTCTCTGGTCTCCCGGAAGACCAGGGCATCCCGGTAGCAGGTACGCAGGATGTGAAGCCTCTCCAGGATCACCTCCCTCTCCGTCCCGAAACGGCCGGCAAAGGCGAGACGCTGCAGGGGATCGGCCGGGTTTTCTTCGGCCAGGTGTTCGAGGATGCCGTTGCGCAGCGTGAGGTAGTCCTCCCGGTTCATCTCCAGCGCCTTGCCGATGCTGCCGCCTGATGACGCGGCCAGGGCCTCCGCAGCGGCAGCCTCCAAGGACTCTTTCTCCCGGAGGAAACGGGCCACAGTCTCCCGCGGCAGGGGGGTGAAGCGGAGATGCTGGCAGCGGGAGAGGATCGTCATAGGGAGGGCGTGGGGCCGGGAGGTCGTCAGGAGGAGGATGTTCCCCGCCGACGGTTCCTCCAGAGTCTTCAGGAGGGCGTTGGCCGCCGCAGCGTTCATCCGGTCCGCCGCGGGCATGATCAGGACCCGCCTACTCCCCTCCCGCGGCCGGAACTTCATCTGTTCCTGGAGCTCCTTGATCGCGCCGATCTTGATGAACTGGCCTTCTGCAGTGATCGTGACGATATCGGGGTGGGTATTTCGCTCCGCCTTCCGGCAGGATCTGCAGGCGTCGCAGGGCGGGTTTTCCTCCTCGCAGTTCAAAGCCCTGGCGAAAACGGACGCCGTGGTCCTCTTGCCGACCCCCTCCGTCCCGTAGAAGAGATAGGCGTGGGCGATGCGGTTTTTAGCCATGGCGCTCCGGAGAATCGCGACGGGTTTTTCGTGGCCATAGATTTCCTTGAATGTCATGCCTTCCTTCGCCTCCCGGGAAAGGGGTGTTTCAAAGCAGCTCCGCCAGACGCAGGCATACCTCGCGGTGGACCGTCTCGACATCCGCCGCGCCGTCGATGATCCGGAAGCGCTCCGGCTCCCCGGCCGCGAGGTTCAGATACCCGTCCCGGATCCGTTCATGAAACCAGTATCGCCCCAGGGACGGGAGTAATAATTGCGTATGATGCCTATCCTTTATCTTCCTGTAAAATGCTTTTTCTTCCCTCTCGAAGCGGTCTTCAGCCTTCTGCGCCCGTGTGCCGGCTGTTCGCTTTTTAGCCCGCGCCAGACCAGCCTCCACGGGAAGATCGAATAGCAGGGTGAGATCCGGCTTGAGCGAACATGTGGAAAAGTCGTTCAACGTGCGGATGAATGCGGCGTCGAGACCCCGGCCGAACCCCTGGTAGGCGAGCGTGGCGTCCGCAAAGCGGTCGCAGAGGACCCACTGCCCCTCCTCAAGTGCGGGGAGGATGGTCTCCCGCACATGCTGGGCGCGCGCGGCGGCAAAGAGGAGCAGTTCGGCCTCGGCGCCGATGGCACAGGAGCTCCGGTTCAAGAGAATTTCGCGGATCTTCCGGCCGAGCGGCGTCCCGCCGGGCTCGGCGGTCGCAAGGACAGGGATGCCGCGCTCGGCGAGCCAGGCCGCCGCGAGCCTGATTTGGGTGGTCTTGCCGCACCCCTCTATGCCCTCAAAAGTGACGAATCGTGTCATTCCACCACCTTCGCGCAACAGAAATCACAATAAAACACAGGGGAAAGCCGCGGTCCATTTCCGGTGCGGCGTTTCCCCTTTTCTCTGTTCGATCCGCTATGGATCTACTTCTCTTCACCGGGCGTGATCGCCTCGACCGGGCACTGTTCAGCACACGCGCCGCAGTCCGTACACAGGTTGGAATCGATGGTGTACTTGTCTTCCCCCTCGCTGATCGCCTCGACGGGACATTCATCCTGACAGGAACCGCAAGCAATGCATTCATCGGTGATGATATACGCCATATGTTTCTCCTTCTTTTTTTATCTATTATCTTTCCCGGTCCAATCCGGTCGTCTCAAACGGAAACTACGGAATTTACCCCGGGAACTTGTTGTTTCAGGAATTTCTCGATCCCGTTCTTCAATGTCATCTGGGCCATCGGGCAGCCGTGACAGGCCCCGACCAGCTTCACCTTCACCACCCCGTCGTCTCCCACGTCGATCAGTTCCACATCCCCGCCGTCCGCCTGGAGATTGGGTCTGATCAGGTCGATCGCCTTCCGTACCTCTTCCTTCATCCCAAATTCCTCCCTCTTCTCGCCGGCTGCGGGCTGTCCGCAACCGGAATGCTTCGTCCGCATCGTCAATGCGGCATATAGTCGATCATCTCCCGGATGATATCCCTCGCCACATCGGGGAGGGCCGGTTTCATGATCAGGTAGTCGCTTGCCCGTTGGTGGCCCGCCGTCCAGACAATTTTCCCCGTCCCGGCCTCGATCAGCGTGAGGCTGAGGCTGACCTTGCCCACCTTTTTGTCGTTTTCCTTCGTGTAGTTCCAGTAATCGACCCGGACGAGCACAAAGGCCTCGGCGCGGGTCAACTCTCCGATCCTGCCGCTCAATGCCGGATCGGAGAAACTGACCTTGTCGAGCTTCGCCAGGTACTCCGCAACGGCCTGCCTGAGCGTTTCATCAGTTTCCAGACGGCGGCCGACCTCCTCTCCCCCGACGACGGCAGCGAACCACTTTCGCTCGCTCAGGGCCTCGGAGATGAGACTGTCGATCGAGCCCTTCGCCTCCGGAAAGGTCTTTACGTCGGCAGGAAGGACGGCTATCCGCCGGGGGTGAAAATCCTTTGCCTCCGGCGAGACATGGGAATAGCGGAGCCCCCCGCAGCCGAAGAAACCCAGGAGCAGAATGGCTAAAGCGGCCGCTCCCCATGCTTTCATCATCACGACACCTCCGGTTCAGGCGGTCATGCCTCTGATCGCCATAAGCCACAACAGGGCGCTCACCCCGGCGACGATGTAGCTACTCTCCAGCAAGCCCTCCATAACGACTCCGGAAAACCCGGACCTTCTATCATAAAGTTTGAAACAAATCCATATATAAAATACCGAAGACAATAGTACAAAACTAAGCGGGGTCGTCCACCCGGCCGGCGAGGCTGCAAGGAGCAGAACAAACAGGAGACCGGAAATCCCCTGGAGGAGCAGTAAGGTCCTGCCCTCGCCGATCAGGACGGGGATGGTCTCCCGGCCGATCAGTCGGTCGCTCTGGATGCCGAGGATGTCCGACAGCGCGGAACGGATGAAGACGAGGGCGGCGGTGAAAAAAAAAGCGACCACGAGGCCGGGCGCAGGCGCAAGTCCGGTTTCGAGCCGCGGCAGAAGAGCCGCCACCGCCCCCCAGGCGACCGCGGTGGCGATGTTCTTCGAACCGGGGATGTCCTTCAGGCTCTGAAATCTCCATCCCGACGGCAGGAGATTCGTATTGTAGAGGACGCCGGAGAGCGAGATGACGAACAGCAGGATGAAGGGCGCCCGCCCCGCAATGAGGGAGGCGCCGAGCGCGAGGATCATGGAGACGACGGCCAGCGTCACATAGATCCTCTCATGAAGGAGATAGGACTCTTCCCGAAAGGAGCTGATGCTGCTCGCCTTCCGGTTGATGAAGCGGTTGAGGACGTGCATGGAGTAAACGTAGAGGGAGGCGATCAGGATGTGGAGGGGATTCACCCGCAGCCCCTGGAGGAGCATGGCCGTGAGCGACAGGCAGCCGGCGCCGGCGGCGGAGTAGATGTCCGTGCGGACGGCAAAGACCCAGATCCTGAAGAGATGCCGGAGCATTTCCTCCTTCTTTCCCTGACGCCCGGTAAGGTGGTCCGCTACCCGGTCGATAATCCAGTTGGGGGTCGAAGCACCGGCAGAGACGCCGATCCGGCGGTAGGGCTCGATATCGATCCTCTGCAGTTCGTCGGCGGTTTCGATGTGGAAGGCGGGCTTACCTTGGAGCTTTGCCAGCTCCGCAAGCCGCCGCGTGTTCGCGCTGTTCAGGCCGCCTACGACGAAAACGGCGTCCGTTCCGGCGGCAAGCGCCTTGATCTCGGTCTGGCGCTTCTCCGTAGAGTCACAGATGGTGTCGAAGACGACCGCATTCGGAAACCGTTTCCGTATGCTGCGGACGATGGCGGCGAATTCATCCATGTTCTGCGTCGTCTGGGCGACGACGCACACCTTCGCCAGCTCGGGGAGGCGCTCCACCTCCTCCGGGGCGCCGAGTACGATCCCCGCCTCGCCCGCAAAGCCCAACAGGCCGTTGACCTCCGGGTGTTCCCGGTCCCCGGCGATGAGGACCGTAAAACCCGCGGCCGCATGCTTCCGGATGATCGCCTGGACGTGGGCCACCTTGGGACAGGTGGCGTCGATGATCCGGAAGCCCTTTTCCTTGATTTTCTTTCTCTCGGCGGGGGAGATTCCGTGGGCGCGAACAACCATGACGGCCCCGGCGGGGGTGCAGTCGATCTCGTCGAGGCTCCCGATCGGAACGATTCCCCGTTTCCGGAGGAGCTCGACCGTCTGGGGGTTGTGGATCAGGGGACCATAGGTGTAGATGATCTCCCGGCCCTTCCGGCGGGCCATGTCGATGACCATGTCCACGGCCCGCTTCACCCCCATGCAGAAGCCGGCTGTCTTCGCCAGTTTCACACCCATCAGTTTTCTCCCGTGCCTCCCGCTGTTCCGCTGCCCGGCGTTTTCCTGAGGCAGATGAAGAATTCCCTGTTTCCCGAGGGACCAGTTAGGGGGGAGTCTGAGCTCCCTAAAACCTCAAGTCCGAGACCCCGGCAGAAGACCTCGATCTCTTCAAGAATCCGCCGGTGGAGCTCCGGATCCCGGACGACGCCGTGCTTCCCGACCTCGCCCTTTCCCA
>Ga0154454_1053_pt2 | contig 22199 bp, 25 predicted proteins | sample RifGroC2_FD_105647 | JGI IMG/M metagenome (GOLD analysis project Ga0154454, IMG submission 105647) | Syntrophobacterales bacterium GWC2_56_13 | reverse complement strand
CGGCCATACGGACAGCCCCGTCCCTCTGATCATCGCCGGGGGAGATCCCCGTCCGGTACTCCGTTCGGGAGGCGAGCTTGCCGACGTCGCCCCTACCGTCCTCAACCTCCTCGGCCTTCCCCAACCGCCGGCGATGACGGGGCGTTCCCTGATCGAACCAGACTCCGTTTTTTCGCTTGCCGGAAACGGGAGTAAATCAGCCGCTCGCCGACGGGTCCTCCTGCTTCTCCTGGACGGTTGGGGCTGGAACGACGAGATGTGGGGCAACCTGATTGCAAAGGCCCGCACCCCCCGGATGGACTCCCTGATGAGAATCTGGCCCCAGACAACGCTTCAGGCCGCGGGGGAAGCCGTGGGACTTCCGGCGGGCGCGGTCGGCAATTCAGAGGCGGGGCATCTCCATATCGGCGCCGGGAGGCGGGTCTACTCCGACCGGGTCAAGATTGATCGGGCGATTGCCGACGGCTCCTTCTTCAGGAATGCGGTCTTTCTGCAGACGATCCGTTCCGCCCGGGACGGCAGGACTGCGCTCCATCTCCTGGGCATTGTATCCTTCTTCAGCTCCCACGGGTCGATCAACCACCTCTTCGCCCTGCTGGATCTCGCCCGGCGGGAGGGCGTTCGCAACCTCTACATCCACGCCATGCTCGGCCGGCGGGGCGAACTACCGGAAAGCGGGGCGCACTACATCGGGAGCATCGAGAAGAAGACCGCGGAGATCGGCCTGGGGAAAGTAGTTTCTGTCATTGGTCGTTACTGGTCCATGGACCGGGAGGATAACTGGGACCGGATCGAGAAGACCTACCGCATGCTCGTCTACGGGGAGGGGACCCCCTGCCGGGATATCCTCAATCCGTGAAACAGAGGGGAACACCCTTGCCGCAGAGCTTAAAAAACGGCTCATCCGGTTGATGTGTTGCTTCCTGAAAGCAAAAAAACATAGTCTTCCAAGAAAATGCTTGATTTCAAACCGGAATCAATGATGTTATTCCCCCAGAAAATATGATATAGATAAGCAGTTATGTGAAGGTTTGGGGGGCCAACGGATACATGGTCCAAATATTGTGGCACCTCCGGAAAGCCAGGCGGTTAACAGAGAAAACAAACTTCAACCTAACAGTATCGGGAGAAACTGGTCTACTCGACTCAAAGACTAATGGTAACCCACAGCGATATTGGTTTAAGTTTCTCACGCCCTCGGATTGTGATGATTTTTCCCAAGCTGTTCAATTGGGAAATTACAGACGATGGCGATCGGAACTGGTGAATATGATGTGGTAAATTTAATTATGAAGATCAATATGAGATGAATATATCGTCATGAAACTGAAAAGGGGGGTTGAAATGGAAAACATCTATCCGAATGGCCTTGAAAAGGCACTTGCAAAAACTGAGACCGATATTGATGCAACCTTAAAAGCGGCAAATTCAGTCGTCAGTTCCTTAAAGAGATTTCGCAGCGCCATCAAGGCAGGAAGTTTTCGAGAATTAAGGAAAACCATAGATTCTGCGGAACAGGCGATCGCTGCGCTGAAACAACAATTTGTAAATACGCGAGACGGATGGAATTTCGACACGGAAAGCTATGTTGCCAGCAAGGAATTTTCTGCTGAGATCTTGGAGATGTCTAAAACGTTGGGAGTAAAAATTTTTGAACAGGATGAAAGATTATATTGTTATCCTTTTCTCTTACGCATTCTGCCCAATGAGCTTGCCGTACAGATTGACAAACAAAAAGAAAGGCGGCTGCGCCCTTCAACTCTGGTAAGTCATCTGAAAATCCTGCAAAATAAGCCTGTGAGGTTTAAGCCGGATATCTTTTTAGAGAGCCTTTTTTCGGCATACGAAATTCTCATAAGAAGTCGCGGGAAGGCTCAAGCAGGCAAAGGGATCGTCATAACCCTTCTTGAAATATACAGATTATTAACTCTTCTGCCTGGGCAAGCCAAAGATTATTCGCGTCAGGAATTTGCACGCGACCTTTATCTTCTTGATCAGAGTGGTGTAACCGCGACAAAGAAGGGTTTCGTAATAAGACTGCCGGCGAGCACAGGAACAAGATGGACCACGGGCACGATTCGCGTTATTACGCAAGAAGGCCAGGACAAACGATATTACGGTATATCATTTTCCAAGGATTAGGAGGCGATTGCCATGTATATCACGCCACAATACTGGACAGACACGCTTCGAAGAGAATATCTGCAGAATTTTATTAAACACGGTGGAGCAGCGGTAAAATTTGTCGTCCCTATGGAAGACATTGACCATAACCAATTAGTAAATCTGCTGCGAAAAACCTCAGAAGAAGAAAATTATCTTTTTTCATCCGTCAATGCGGTGTCAACCAAGATTCATATGATCGACAAGTTGTTTCACGAAATAGCTCGACAGATTGATTGGGATGAGTTGTCACATACATTTGTTGAAACAATCTTTACGCAAAATGGTTATAAGCTACCGATTCGCAGAGAGGATTTTAATCTTCAACATATAGCTGCAACCAATAATATCGAGGAAATACTGTTACGAAAAGAAGTACAAACATGGCTCGGCACAGGGATTTTTCGTGATTATGAGATGAGCCAGGAATTCAGAATTGCCATGATCCGTCTTTGTTTGGATCAGCTCGATACATCGGGCCCGACTTTATTTTTAAGTAATGCTGTAAAGGAATGGCTACAAGGTGAACTCCGGCTGATTTCAACATTAAAAGAGGCATTAATTTTTCAAAAAATTGCCCGGCACAATGCCCGACACATGCTGTTTTCTCTCACCCACTGGCTCAGGGTCAACGGCAAAAACGGTCTGTTACTCGTGCTTGACATCACGCGTTACCTTAGTTCAACGAGATCACGGGATCCTGATGATGGTTTTTTCTATTCCATTCCTGCCGTTCTGGATGCTTATGAAGTGCTTCGCCAATTTATTGATGGCACGGATGAAATGGAGGGCTGTTTAATTGTGGTTCTTGCTTCAAAAGAATTCCTTGATCCAGATGACAGACGGGGCTTAAACCGTTACGACGCCCTAAAGTTGAGAATCACAGATGAAGTTAGAGACAAACGAAGACAAAATCCTCTATCATCGCTAATTCGCTTGGGAAGCAATAAGGCAAACTGAATGCGTTATGTGAAATAGGAGGTTCAAGCATGAACATTGATGATCAAGTGAAAAATCGACGTGCCATAGAGGCATTACGCAATGGCGTGCCTAATCGTGACGCCGTTGCGGTATTGGGATGTAGTCAACCGGAAATAGAGGATAAATTTCGACAGCAACTTCAGAGAGTAAAACATTCAAATGGTGGCGAGGATAAAAACGAAGGCATGATGGCTGCCGGTGATTTTGGCACGGGGAAATCACATCTTCTTGAATATCTGATGCACCTTGCCTTGGAACAGAATTTTGTGTGCAGTAAGATTGTCATCAGCAAAGAGACCCCCATTTTTGATCCGGTAAAATTATATCGTGCCGCGGCTGAGGCTGCAATTGTACCAGGTAAACGGGGCAGCGCCCTAACAGAAATAGCCACTGCTTTGAAATTCAACAGTCAGGCCTATGCTGATTTTTACCAATGGATACATCAAAAAGCGGGGCTTAATTCGAGATTTGCTGCTACACTTTTTTTATATGAACGAATGAAAAATGATCCCGAATTCAGTAACCGGATTATCAGATTTTGGTCGGGTGATAAAATTGGGGCAAGTGAACTAAAAAAATATCTTAAAGCGTGTCGAGAACCTGTAACCTACAAGATTGACAACATTACGGCGAAAGATCTTGCTTTACAGAGATTCAAGTTTGCAGCTCGCCTCATTATCGCCGCTAGTTATTCCGGATGGGTTTTACTGATTGACGAGGTCGAATTAATAAGTAAATACTCGCTGATGCAAAGGGCTAAATCTTATGCAGAATTAGCAAGATGGATCGGAGAACTTGACGATTCAAATTATTCGGGAATGACAGTTGTCGCCACAATCAGTGAAGACTTCCAGAGTAAGATTCTGGAAGGAATGGATGATTTTGAAAAAGTACCTAACAGATTAAGAGCAAAAGGAACGGAAAGCGATCTTCTCCTGGCCAGCCAGGCCGAGCGAGGCATGAGGGTCATTCAAAAAGAATGTAACCGTTTAAATTCACCGGATAAAGAAATGCTGGATCAGACTTATGAAAAAGTACGATCAATACATGCAAAAGCATACAATTGGGATCCTCCACCTGTACAATCTATAGAGAGTATGACCACTGCACGAATGCGCCAATATGTAAAAGGTTGGATTACCGAATGGGATCTCAAACGACTTGATAAAGACTACAAACCTGAAATCGAAGTCACAACTCTCGTGCAGGACTATACTGAGGATAAAAATTTAGAAGTTGAAACCGAAGGTACTGAAACCTACAGCATTGAATAGTAATAAATGCGGAGGCTTCGATTAATGCCCATACCCTATCATGATGCAGACGAACAGAATGATTTAGGGATAGCGGGATATCTCAAGATTCTACCTGCACAGGATGAATCCGGATATCAAGCAGCACTATTCCTGATCAATGCGCGCGGTGAGCCAATAGAATTTACATACAACCGCATAGAGACTCCACACACATTTCTTTGGCGACAGGCGGATATCCACCGCCACGCAATCAGAAAATTAACTACATCGCTGTTTTCCTTATGTCCAAAAACGCCACGATTGATACTTTGTCTTGCTGAAGAGGTGAGCAGTGAACTTTTCTGCCAGGATATTCAATTGTCCGTTCCAGTCTGCCGGATAGCACCGGCAATTAAAGCCCTTCCTTATTCAGCAACCGAAATTCAGGATAGGATCGAAGTAGAAGAACCAATGAATCTCTTTTGGTATCCGGGAAGACCACCTGACGATTCAATTGAATTGAAACTATTGCATGAATTGTCTACCAAGGGCTTACTCATAGAGCCCTTCGAGCGGGCATTAATTGGACTCCGGGAAGTATATTCAGATTAAAGGTACATAATGAGTGCAGATGCGCTTTGGTGGACAGAGCGAAATTTTGAAAACGTCCCGAGAGCACGCTGGTTTGGTATTTTTCGGCGCTCGGTTAAGCTGAGTGAGGATATTCCCCAAAGGCTTTCTATACCATCCGCAATCCTATCTGCTCCCCGACACGTATCACCATCTGATGACAACGCTTTATTATCACCAGTCTCATTAATGATCTCTTGTGATTTAAACATACCTGAAAATCTCATTTCCGGCCATACACAACAGGATGATTTTGTATTTGGTAGTGCTGGACTTGCTGGGATACTATTAAAGGAGGAACCAGCCGGTTTAAAAACATCAAAACCGTCACACCAGTGTTTATTGCCACAAACCCCTAAAGATAGTTTTCATAAAGATGAACAAGCAATCTCTCTTCCTAAAAGATTAGCGTATCTGCTCCAACCACCAACTGACGTTTTGTTGTCACGAATTGGACCTTTAGAGTGGCCGCACGCCTTGTTCGACTATCAGATCGAAGGAATAAAAACATTGCTTTCAAAAGACGCCTTATTGCTTACAGATGATATGGGTCTTGGAAAGACAATTCAGGCTATTGGCGCTCTCCGCATCCTTTTTCTGCAGCGTCGTATCGAATCTTGTCTATTAATTGTCCCAGCGAGCCTCGTCGGTCAGTGGCGCAAGGAAATCCATTATTGGGCTCCAGAATTACGTATCGCCACCATTCGAGGTATAACAGCAGAGCGAACATGGCAATGGGCAACACCTGCCCATATTTACCTTACGAGTTATGAAACCTTCCGGTCTGATTGTACGGACCATTCTCAATCACCGCCCCGCCGTCGAGTATGGGATGTTGTCATTCTTGACGAGGCTCAAAAAATTAAGAATCGGGATGTCGAAATCAGTCGCAAATGTAAACTCTTAAATCGCCAAAGAGCTTGGGCGCTGACGGGTACTCCCCTCGAAAATCGAGAGGACGATCTCGCTTCGATTCTCGAATTTGTAACAGCCCTCAAAGACGGCGAGTCAGCACCTCGGCTCAAACCGGGTTTTGAACTGCAAGAAATACATAAAAGTTTACAGCTTCGACGGAAGAAGCAAGATGTGCTCCCACAGCTTCCGCCCAAAATTGTCAGCCAGCTATTTCTATCAATGAATTCAGAACAGCGCAAATATTATGAGCGGGCTGAAAAAGAAGGTATCATCCAATTAAAGGAAAGTGGGGAGTCTATTAGAATTGAAAACATCTTAGCGCTTATTATGAAATTAAAGCAGATATGCAATTTCTGTCCGATCGATGGCGGATCTGTCAAGTTTGATGATATGCTTGAGAGATTACATATTCTCGTATCTGAGGGATATCGTGCATTAATTTTTTCGCAATTCACGGATTCAACATATGGGGCAAATGCCATAGCATCAAGACTTGAAGAATATAACCCTCTTTTATTTATCGGTGATCTTTCCCCAATACAGCGAGATTCGGTCATAAGGACCTTTAAAGAAAATCGAGATCATAAAGTTCTCATTCTTTCCCTCCGCGCCGGTGGACAAGGGCTTAATTTACAGGATGCTTCGTATGTTTTTCATTTTGATCGCTGGTGGAATCCTGCCGTTGAGCTTCAGGCCGAAGGTAGGGCTCACCGCCTTGGCCAAACTTTTCCCGTTAATGTTTATAAATATATTATCGAAGATACGATTGAAGAGAGAATTGAAAAGATCTTAAAAGAAAAACAGTTGCTTTTTGATGATTTGGTAGACAGTGTTTCAATTGATCTGAAATCAAAATTGTCAAGCGAAGAGCTTTTCGGCTTGTTTGGTTTGGTCCCTCCCGAGCACTTAAAACAGCCGAAACGTAGAGCGGCATTTACAGGGAACTATGCGGAAATGAGTGGTATGGAATTTGAGGAACATTTGAAACAGCTATTGGAACAAAAGAAGTGGAGAGTAGAAACCACTCCTGTGATCCGCGATGGGGGTGTTGACCTTATAGCACGGCGGGATGATGATATTGGCGTAGAGATAATCCTTTATATTCAATGTAAAAATCATGCATCACCTGTGGGTGTTGATGTGGTAAGAGCTCTAAACGGGGTACTTCCGAAGAACGCCGCTGGTATAAGGGGCGTCGCGGTTTGTCCTAATGGCTTTACCGCAGATGCAATAACTTTCGCCAAAGATCGTGGTATTACTCTTTGGGATCGGCACCACTTGTTTGAATTATTTCGATGATATTTAAATCTGAATCTCTGGTATGATGATTTCTGCTGTCACGTGAAAAACATCATAATCCTCAAATATCCCACATGCTGGATATGAAATAGGCAGGACAGCAGATTACATAAGGTTTGTTGACGTTGTGCGCTTTTTGAAGAGAGAAGCATATCCGAATGTACAATTCAAAACATAAAATTGACATTCATGCGGATCGACCAGCTTTCTTATATTTTCAACAACCCTTTCCCCATTAGATAGTTGCCATTTCCAGTGACGGAATACAGCAGGGTGACCATTTTTTTTAAAACATCATCGGTACTCTTGCCCGCCTCAAATTGAGCGAGGAATTCCTTGGTTAAATCGGTAAGTCTGCCCATCTGTTGATCATCAATCACAAAAACAAGATCCCCCATCTTCATGGTGGCTAACTTCTGCTGAAAAGCCTTGAAGGCTTCGTTGAAAATGAAATGGGTAAAGAGAAGCTCCGGACTGAATTCTATATTAAACACGCGGTGAAATATTCCCTGGACCGCGCTGAAATAGTAAAGCTTCTCCTCGACACTGGCAGCTTCATCCATCTTGTTTAGGGAATATTTGATCTCGGTGACAATGATCTCTTTCATTTTTTTACTGGTCGCCATTTTTTATCACCTCCTATTTCTAACAACTGAATGATCCACCCAAACGGGGACCTATTGTCGAATCGTTACTGTTCAAATATAATGGATATTCTTTTGGTTTTTCGGTTGGGTATATATCGTCTTCAACCGTGGGAATGGATGGCCGTTGCTTTCTCTGCATCTCGGGGAAGGGATGCACAATAGCCAATTTGCCAACACCTTTTTTTGCGCCAAGAGTGACATGTAATTCAATTTCCAAGGCATCAGCCACTTTCAGGAGGGTCTTCAGTGTAAAATTCGGATTCCCATTCAATATCTTTGTGACGGCGGCCGGGGTGACTGCTAAGACCGTGGCCAGTTTGGCCCGCGTCATCCCTTTCTCTTTCATCCTTGCACTGATTTGCTCGGTCAAATCGAGGATAATTGTCTCCAGGCGAAAATCGGCATCGTCTTTCAATGCCGCCAATTTATCATTGAACCATTTTTCCGTATCCATGATGGCTCTTACCTCTTCTCCTTCTTTTGTGTCTTTATATGTTCCTGATATGTCTTTTCCCATTCCGCCGCCTTGCCGATTTCAAACTGGAGTTTTTTCTTGGACGGCTTGAAGAACCCGTGAGTTAGAATGAGGGACTTGCCTTCTCCGAAAAAACTCAATACCCTGACCCCGGTTCTCGTTTTCAGTTCATAGATTTTTCCTTTAAGATGCTTAAATTTTTCTCCATTGATCGATGGCCCATTGTCGCCAGTTCTCTTGAGCAAGCTCAATATCTGCACTTCAGATTGCTTATCAAGACCCAAAAGGAATTCCTGTACCAAACAATGTCTATTTATGATCAAGGCTGAAATGATATACTCTTGTCCCGAATAAAGCGTTGTGAGGGTCATTATTAACCTATAGGTTAACTCTTGTAAAGAAAAATCTGTTACGGCGTCGGATAATTATTATAAACGGCCCTGATGATCTTCTACTCTCTCGCGTAACATATCGCAAGGATTAATCAGCTCCTGCCGCTGCTTATCGTCCACGAAATCCGCAGTTATCCGATTATTACCGTTGCGTGGAGGACTATTTTGAGACCTTTGTCGGGATTTATGAAGAGCGTTTCTCCATACAGTACGGATTCTGGCGGCCATATGACGAGCAGATTATCTATCGTTATCTCGGCTGCAGTGATTTGCACAACGGCTTTGCCCACGTGAAATGTCGTTTATAAGCGGTAATCCTCACCTCAATTCGATATCGAGCGTCGCGGACTTGTGAAAGTTTAGGTTGCTTGCTATTGGGCTTTAATCTCATCCTTTATCATGAAAGTACGCATCACCCGGATGAACCTTAAAAAACTCATCTGACGCCTTGAAGCGCTCGTGCGGAAAACCCCCACCGACCACAGCTGCGCAACCGGTCCTCCGATCTCCTTCTTTTTCGTGACATCGCACTTGATGGCGCCTTGACCATTTCCATCAGCTCCCTATCCTGCTCCTCCCTTGTAAAATGACCGGGCCCCTTGACCCAAAGTCCAAACTGTGAGAAAAAAGCGGATGCGAAAAAGAGCAAGGCAGCCAAAACCGGAGATGCTTGGGGAAATCCTCCTAAAGATCCTCAAGAAGAGGAATATCCCCCATGCCGGGACGGACCGGCGCCTCTTGGCAATCTGGAGACGGGCCGTCGGTCCCCAGATTGCCGCCCAGACCCATCCCGATTCGCTGAAGCGGGGGACCCTGTTCGTCCGGGTCTCCGCCCCTGTCTGGATGCATCAGCTCCAATTCCTGAAGGAGGAAATCATCGATAAGATGAATGAACTTGCGGGAAGCGGGAGCGTCAAGGGGATCTTCTTCTCCGTCGGCGAAATCCCGGCGCCGCCTCCCGGCGCCGCCGACCGGCAGCTGGCCGACCCGATCCCTGCCCCGCTCAAGGGGCGCGACCGCAATATGATCCGGGAAAGCCTCGACGCCATCCGGGACCCGGAGCTCCGCGAGATCATGGAGCGGGTCATGACGCGGGAGATCTCTCGCCGCCGTCAGCGGGAGAAGCGGCAAGGTCTCTGAAAACAGCCATCATCTCCACAGAATATCCGCCCGTCTCCCCATAGATGTAAAGCGGAGACTCAACGACCAGCTCTTCCCGCCCCCCTCTCACCCCTTCCACGAGGATAAAAGCGCCTCCTCCGCCCGGACGGGAGTGGACCATCTGCATCCGCTTGGGCTCGATCCGGCAGGCCCTCATCTGCGAGATCATCTCCACCATCCGCGCCGCGGGATAGATCGCATAGGCGCGGCCTCCCTCACGGAGGACATAGCCAGCGGCAGCGAGGAAATCCCTCGCCGTTCCCTCGATCTCATGCCGGGCCACGGCCTTTTCGGAATCGGGATTGATCCGGCCCGACCGAAACCGCCGGTAGGGAGGGTTGAAGACGGCCGCCGTGAAGGAAATGGGGGCGCAGAGCGACTCCGGGCAGCGGATGTCCCCCCGGCGGATCTCCACGCGATCTTCGAGGCCGTTTAAGACTACGCTCCGCTCCGCCATCGCCGCGAGTTCCTCCTGGATGTCGATCCCGAGGATCCTCCCGCAGCGGTAGCGGCGCGCAAGTATCATGGCGACAATCCCGCTCCCCGTCCCCAGATCGATAAGGTCATCGTCCTCCCGCAGTTTGACAAAACCGGCCAGGAGGAGGGCGTCGATTGAAAAGCGGTATCCATGTTTTTTCTGGATGATCCGGAGGTGCCCCCCAATGATCTCATCGACCGTCTCGCTGCCGCTTTTGCGCCCGTCCATGTTCACTCCAGCCGATGCACGAAGAGACCGCTCCGGAGCTTGGGTTCGAACCAGGTGGATTTCGGAGGCATGACCTTGCCGGCGTCCGCCACGGCCATCATCTGTTCCACCGTAGGAGGATAGAGGGAAAAGGCGACGGTAAAACCGCCTCGATCCACAAGCCTCTCCAGCTCCGCCATCCCCCGGATGCCCCCGATGAAGTCGATCCTTGAATCCGTCCGCGGATCCCGGATTCCGAGGATCGGGCCGAGGAGGCGATCCTGGAGCAGCGAGACATCCAGGCCGGCGACGGGATCGTCATCTCTCAGGATCTCCTCGCGGGCCGAGAGAAGATACCAGGCGCCGCCCAGATACATCCCGAATTCATGGGACTTCTGCGGGGTTTTCCCGGGGTAGCCCTTCGCGATCAGGAAATTCCCGCCGACACGCTCCAGAAACGCCGCTTCCGCCAGGCCGTTCAGATCACGGACGGCGCGGTTGTAATCCATGATCCGGAGCTGATCATGGGGGAAAAGGACGGCCATCATCACATGATGCGCCTCGTCTCCCCGATCGCCGGGATTCCGGGCCTGCCGGAGGCGGGCGACCGCTGCCGCGGCAGCCGCGCGGTGATGTCCGTCGGCGATGTAGAGGGCCTCGACCGGGGCGAATCCTTCAATCACCTCACGGACCTCCGCGGGACCTCTGATGACCCATACGGTATGGACCACGCCGTCATCGGCCGTGAAGTCATACTCGGGTGTCGTGGCGGCAACCCTTGCCGCCAGGCGGTCGATCGCCTCCCGCCCCCGATAGGTGAGGAAGATCGGTCCCGTCTGCGCTCCGACCGTTTCTATATGGCACGTCCTCTCCCGTTCCTTATCCGCCCGCGTCAGCTCGTGCCGCCTGATCTGACCGGCCTCGTATTCGGCGATGCTTACGCCGGCCACGATCCCCGTCTGGAGATGATCCCCCTTCCGCTGCCGGTAGAGATAAAAAGCCTCGGTCTCCTCGCTGAAAAGGATGCCCTTCCGGATCAGCATCTCCAGATTCTCTTTCGCCCGCTCGTAGATACGGCGGTCATCCACACAGGCCGCGGCGGGAAAATCGATCTCTGATTTTTCCACGTGCAGAAAGCTCAACGGTTTGTCCCGGACCAGGCGCTGCGCCTCCGCCACGTTAAGGACATCATAGGGCGGGGCCGCGACCTGATGGACGTACGGTTTTTCGGGTCTAAGCGCCCGGAAGGGAATCACACGCGACATCGATCTTTCCTCTTTCCGAAAGGGCCTCGGCAGCTTACAGGAATGGGGCATTCCCGCAAATGACCGCTCCCCCATTTTTTTACTTGAAATTCATAACACACCGGGATATGGAAAGCAACGGGAAGGGGCGGGGCGGCTTGTTTTCCCCGCAACAGGGCAGGGCGCGGTGCGGCCGCGATAAAGCGGCATTCCAGGTGCGGGATGGTAAAGATGACCGATTTTACGCGTGTATTTATCCACGGCCGCGACAGCAGCAGCCGCGGAACCAAGGGGAGCTTTTTCCGGGAGAAATACCCGGAGATGCTCATAGACGACTACACCGGCGCCCTTGAGGAGCGGATGGCGAAGCTTGAGAGGGGCCTTTCCGGGAGAAAGGAGCTGATCCTCGTCGGTTCGAGCCTCGGGGGACTGATGGCGACCCTTTTTGCATGCAATCACGCACCGAGCGTCCGGCGGCTGATTCTCCTCGCTCCGGCCCTCCGTCTTGCCCATCTATGCGCCTATGACTCAACGCCACTGCAACTTCCCGTGACACTCTACCACGGAAAACAAGACGTCGTCGTCCTCCCGGAACCGACCAGACAGGTCGCAGCGAAGCTCTTTCTGAATCTCGATTACCACCTCGTGGAGGATGACCACAACCTCCGCTGCGTCTTCCCGACGCTGGATTGGGACGGTCTCTTGGAGATCGCAAACAAGTAAAATCTTGCTGCGCTTTTTACGGAACGGGATCTCTTCAGAGCCTTCTCAAGGCCCCTGACGGCTGCCGGCATCCTTTTCGCCGCCTAAGGTTTTCGTCATATTTCCGGTAGCATCCCTGCCCTTTTCGACGACCTCTTTTCCCTTTTCCAGCCCTTTATCCAGAACGACCTTCCCTTTTTCGATCCCCTTGTCCAGAGCGACCTTCCCCTTCTCGACAATCTCCTTGCCCTTCTCGTAAGTCTCTCTGCCCTTATCGACCAGTTCCCGCCCCTTTTCGAGCGTCTGTCCGGCCGCGGTGCGGGCCTTCTGCACGGCCTCCTTGAGGTTTGCGGGCCTGTTCTCCGGATGCTTGAAGTAGAAGTAGCCGCCGACCGCGACCGCAACGAGGGTCAGGATCAGGACCAGCTTGACGAAACTCTTGAAGAGAAAATAGAAGAGCAGCAGAACTGCGAAAATGACCGCTATCGCGATCAGCCAGTTTTCGGACACGACGCGGACGATTTCTTCCATAAACAACCTCCTTCGATATGCGGCGGCATTTTACCGGAAACGGCCGGGAAAGACCAGAAATCGTTTCACCTTGACAAACGCACTGCCGGCGCTTAAATGTGCGGTGAATAGCTGGAGCGAAAGGGGACCGATGTTTAAGATCGCCGTAGCCACCCTCGGCTGCAAGGTCAACCAGTGCGAATCGGCCGGGATCGTGGAAGCGCTCTCCGGCCGGGGTATAGCCTTCGTTCCGTTCGAGGAACAGGCGGACTGCTACATCATCAACACCTGCACGGTCACCGGGCGGACGGACTGCCAGTCCCGCCAGCTCATCCGCCGGGCGATCCGGAGAAACCCGGCAGCGGCCGTCCTCGTGACCGGATGTTACGCCCAGAGAGCCCCGGAGGAGATCGCCCGGATCCCCGGCGTCCGGGTGGTAGCAGGAAACGGGGAGAAGGCGCGGATCCCCGAACTCATCGGGGAGATGGCGGCGGGAGAACCGCTGGTCCTGGTCGGCGACATCCGGAAGGAAGGCTGGATCTCCCTTCCGGGGGCAACCGTCTTTCCCGGGCACACCCGGGCCTTTCTGAAGATCCAGGACGGCTGCGACTCCTTCTGCAGCTATTGCATTGTCCCCCGGGCGAGGGGCGGAAGCCGGAGTCTTCCTCCGGAGGAGGTCATGGAGAGGATCTCCGCTCTCTCCCGGACCGGTTACCGGGAAGTGGTCCTCACGGGGATCCATCTCGGCGCCTACGGCCGCGACTTTACCCCTCCTGAGAATCTGACGGCGGTCGTCCGGCGCATCGCAGATGAACGCCTGGTCGAGCGCCTCCGCCTCAGTTCGATCGAACCCCGCGAAGTGACCGACGGGCTCATCGCCCTCACGGGTTCGTCCGGCGTCGTCTGCCGTCACCTCCACATCCCGCTCCAGAGCGGAGACGACGGGATCCTGGCCGCAATGAGCCGGGATTACGACGCGATCTTTTTCCGCAGCCTCATTGAAAGGATCCGCGATGCCGTCCCCGGCATCGCCGTCGGGATCGACGTGATGGCCGGATTCCCCGGGGAGACGGAGGCGGCCTTTTTTAACACCCTCCGGCTGGTGGAGGAGCTGCCCGTCGCCTATCTCCACATCTTCCCCTATTCACGGCGACCCGGCACGCCTGCGGCGGCTATGCACGGCCAGGTTCCCGAGGGGGAGAAAAAGAGGCGGGCGGAACGCCTGCGAAAGGTCGGGGCGGAAAAGCGGCGCGTCTTCGCCGAGGGATTCATCGGAACGCCGCTGGCGATCCTCGTTGAGGCGCGTAAGGATAAATCAACCGGATTCCCCGTTGGATTCTCCGATAACTACATTCCTGTCGCCGTCCGCGGCGGCAGCGTCGACGCCAACCGGATCGTCCGCGCACTGCCTGAATCTTTCCGGAACGGCCGGCTGATTGCAGAGGTGATTCATGAATGAGGAAAGGTTGCAGACCCTCAGAGAGCTGGAGGCGCACCTCGGCTACCGCTTCGAGGACGGCGGTCTTCTGGACAACGCCCTCACCCACCGGTCGTTCGTCAACGAGAACCCCGGCCTCTCCTGCAAAGACAACGAAAGATTGGAATTCCTCGGCGACGCCGTCCTGGAGCTCACTGTCAGCGACATGCTGATGAAGGAATTCCCGGACTATACCGAGGGACAGCTCTCTAAACTCCGGGCGTCCGTTGTGAACGAGCAACCCCTCGCGGAACTAGCCAGGCGCTTCCGGATCGGAGAGTTCCTCCTCCTCGGCCGAGGGGAGGAGGCCTCGGGCGGCCGGATGAAACCATCGCTTTTAGCCAATGCCTTCGAATCCGTCATTGCCGCGATATACCTGGATGGTGGTTTCTACCGGGCCTCCGCCTTCATCTCTCGGCTCTTCGCGCCGCTGATCGAAGAGGGGGCGATCGCCGCCGTCTACCGGGATTACAAGACTGCCGCCCAGGAGATCTGCCAAACCCGCTTTCGGGAGGTCCCCAACTACATCCTGATCTCCGAAACCGGCCCGGACCACGATAAGCGCTTCGAGACGGGCCTCGTCATCGGCGAGCGGGTCATCGCAACGGGAACGGGGAAGAACAAAAAAGAGGCGGAACAGCAGGCGGCAAAAATGGCCCTGGAAGATCTCCAGAGAAATGGCCCCTACTCCGCAGGCGAAGCGGAAAAGATCGGCCCATGATCATCCCCATCTTCATCATGAACCGGGGCTGCTCCCGCCGCTGTCTCTTCTGCAACGAAAGGATGACCGCGGGGGAGCGTCCGCAGCAGATCACGGAAGCGGCATTCAGGGAAACCATTCGCGCCTGTCTCCGCAGCGCCGGTCGGAAGGACGGCCCTGTCCAGATCGCCTTCTACGGCGGAACATTCACCGGCATGGAGCAGGAGGAACAGCAGCGCCTCCTCGAACTGGCGTCGCCCTTTCTCCGGGAGGGGGCGGTCGACGGCATCCGCCTCTCGACCCGCCCCGATGAGATCGACGCGGAAGGCCTCGACCTCCTCAAGGCCTTTGGCGTGACGACGGTCGAGGTGGGGGCGCAGTCGCTGGACGACGAAGTCCTGCTCCGTTCAGGGCGGGGACACACGGCGGCCGACGCCGTCCGGGCGGTGACCCTCCTCAGGGAGCGGGGCTTCGAGACAGGAATCCATCTGATGGCGGGTCTCCCGGGGGACAGCCCGGATTGTTTCGCACAAACTATCGAAAAGGTGATCGCCCTCCGGCCCGACATGGTCCGGATCCACCCCACGCTCGTCCTCAGGGACACCGCCCTCGCCGAGGCCTTTCGTGAGGGACGCTATACGCCGCTGACGCTTGCGGAAGCCGTAGATCTCTGCAAAAAAGCACTTAAAAAACTGACCAATGCGGGGATTCCCGTCATCCGCCTCGGCCTCCAGACCACCCGGGAGCTGGAAGAACCTGACGCCGTCGTCGCGGGACCCTTCCACCCGGCCTTAAGGACGCTCGTCGAATCCGCCATTTTTCTGGAGATGGCCGTATCCCTCCTCACTGCCGCCGGCCCCGGAGAAAGGGCCGTCACCTTTGCCCTTGCCCCCGCCGACGTCTCGAACTTCCGTGGGCAGCGCAGGGAAAACATCGCCGCCCTGAAGGAGCGTTTCAACCTCGCCGATATCCGCGTTACCGCCGATCCCGCCCTTCCTCGGCACATGCTGATCCTGACAGCGGGAAGCAGGCAACTGAAGACGGACTGGTCCGACCGGATCACGGAGAGCCGCCGGGAAGATTTGCATGCAGATGGCGTACATGGTATTTAATCTCCGATCAGTGAGTCAGAGAGGATAGGAAACGAACATGTTCAAATCCGGTTTCATCGGCATCATCGGCAGGCCCAACGTGGGGAAATCGACCCTCCTCAACAGGATCGTCGGCGAGAGGATCGCGATCACCACCCACAAACCCCAGACGACGCGGAACAAAATCATGGGTATCAAGAACCTCACGGGAGAGCAGGCAGGCCAGCTGATCTTCCTCGACACACCGGGCATCCACCGGGGGACCTCCCCCCTGAACCGGGCGATGGTCGACGCGGCGACGGGAACCTTCGGGAATGTCGATCTCCTTCTGCTGATCGCCGAGGCCGGACCCGCCCCCCATCCGGACGACCGCTTCATCATCGAGGCCCTCCGCAAGTCCCATCTCCCCGTTTTTCTGGCCATCAATAAGATCGACCTCGTGGAAAAGCGGATCCTGCTGCCCCTCATCGACACGTTCCAGGGTCTGCACCCCTTCCGGGAGATCCTCCCTCTTTCCGCCTTGAAAGGCGATGGCGTGGATCACCTCATTACGGAGATCTGGAAGGCCCTCCCCGCGGGACCCCGTTACTTCCCCGAGGAGATGATGACGGACCGCTCCGAGCGGTTCATCGCCGCCGAGATCATCCGCGAGAAGATCACCCTCCGCACCCACCAGGAGATCCCCTACGCCACTGCCGTCGTCGTCGACGCCTTCAAGGAAGACGAGGCGAAGAACATGATCCGCATCGCTGCCACGATCCATGTGGCGAAGGATTCGCAGAAGGGGATCATCATCGGCAGGAAGGGGGCGATGCTCAAAGAGATCGGGACCAAGGCGCGTCTGGAGATGGAAAAGTTCTTCGCCGCGAAGATCTTCCTGGAGCTCTTCGTCCGCGTCGCGAAGGACTGGACCAACGACCCCCGGATGCTCCAGGAGTTCGGGTACAGGGACAAGGCCTGAGCAGAGGCCGGACGTCAATAGTGGTACTCAATGATTGACGGATTTCGAGAACCATGCGAGAGTATAAACGGTATTGCTTGAAAACAATAAAACACCGCCGGGAAACTGGGCGGGAAACGGAGAAAAAAACACCATCAACCTGCGGTATCCGGAGAAACTGGTCTACTCGACTCAAAGTCAAATATCAAAAAAAGGAGGTTTTTGCGATGAGGATTTTCAACAAGGAGAGAAAAACGGTGTTCCTGGTTCTTGGCGTTTCGTTAATGCTGATGTTTATTTATTCCGCCGTGGTTTCTTCAGAAATGCGCGTGACCACAAAGGACGGCCGCACCCACACCCTCCCCGTGAACAGCGTCGATGTCAAGAACATCGAGTTTACGGACGCGCAGAGCGCTTATGGGAAGTACTTAGGCTGCTTCAGAGACAACGCGCAGACTCGGGACCTCTCCGGGCTAATAGTGAGCACCAGCACAATGACTACGGAACAATGCATCTCCACATGCGCGGAGAAAGGTTTTACTTATGCCGGCACCCAGTACGCCAGCTATTGCTTATGCGGAAACAGCTATGGCAAGTATGGCTCGGCGAATAATTGCAATATGAAATGCGTAGGAAATCCAAATCAGACCTGCGGCGGCAACGCTGCGAACTGCGTTTACAGTGTGAAATAAAAAACCAATCCGGCCCGAAATTCGTGCAAGGGGTTTTTAAAAGTTGAGAAGGCGTGATATTCGATTCACATCCCCGGGAATGATCGCCATGCTCTAAACATGGCGGCATTCCGGCTTCCACGTCTTCTGCGGCAACCGCATCTCGCCCAACGATGAAACGGCCATGGAAAAACTGGCCCGCTACATCATCCGGACGTCATTCTCCCAGGAGCGTATGCAGAACCTGGATCCGTTGGAAACGATCTTCTATGCGTTAATAGACGGCAGGACAAACAAGAGCTTCCCCGCCCTGGAATGGTTCGCCGCCATGTGTTCTCATATACCGAACAGGGGTTAGCAGATGGCGCGGTACTAAAGATTATACAGGCTCGGTAGTCAAATTAAAGTCTCAAGGCTCAACCTCCTTTGCGCTTTTATGTCAGCTAAAAAAAGTACTTGACAGGTTCAGTTTTTTAGTTTATAGTCATTCTAATATTAGAATCATTCTAATCTAAATATATGAAAGAGTTGATTGCAAAATACAGAGAAAAGGGTTTTAAGCTTACTCCCCAGAGGATTGCCATACTAAAGTTTTTGGATGGAAATACAAGCCACCCTGCTGCGAATGATATCTACCGGAACATAAAGAAGGATTATCCTACCGTCTCTTTTGCCACAGTGTATAATACGCTTCAGGCGCTGCGGGACAGGAGAGAGGTTGCCGAGATTACCATTGATTTTCAGAAAAAGCATTACGACCCCGACCTCAGGCCGCATCATCATATCATTTGCACGGAGTGCAATAAGATAGCGGATGTATTCCAGGATTATTCCGAAGCCTTGCGGCTTCCTTATCATATAAAAGATGAATTTCAGGCGACGGCAAATCATGTCAATTTCTACGGCATCTGCAAAAAATGCCAAAAAATAAAAAAAGGAGGAACTAAACTATGTGCGTAACATCGGTAGGACAGACAGTGGGAAATTTCGAGATGGAGGTGTATGACCCGGTAAAGGGGGACTTCGGCAAGATAAGTCTGGAGGAGATCAAGGCAAAGAAGCAGTGGACGGTTCTGGTTTTCTATCCGGCTGATTTTACCTTTATCTGCCCCACAGAGCTTGCAGACCTGGCGGACAAGCACGAGGAGCTGAAGGATGCTGGCGTAGAGGTGATTTCCGTAAGCACCGACACCAAGTTCTCGCATCTTGCGTGGCAGCAGTCGGAAAAGCTCCTGAAAAATGTAAAATATCTCATGGGCGCTGATCCGACAGGAAAGGTTTCAAGGATGTTCGGCGTTTACGACGAGGCCACCGGTCTGGATTACAGAGGGACATTTCTGATAAACTCTGAGGGGAAGCTGGTTTCATCGGAGGTCAATGTCAATAATGTTGGAAGAAATGCCGCAGAACTGGTGAGAAAGGTTCATGCGCATATCTATTGTTCAAAACATTCCGACGAGGTATGTCCGGCAAACTGGACAGAAGGTAAAAAGACCCTCAAGCCTTCGGCCAAGATGGTCGGCAAGGTATATGAGGCGGTATCGTAAGAAGACAGGAAAAAACAGGTAGAGGTATAGGCATAGAAAGAAATATCTTTTACTTTCCCTCTACCTTTACCTGTATTTAAAAAAGGAGGAGTGAATTACCCCGTCTAAAGGCGGGGCATCTTAAAGAACTATGAGGAGGGGGATTGCATCCCCCTTACCCCCGCTCCGCATTCATCCCCGTCCAAAGGACGGGGTATTCTGCGGGGGACTTGATAAAAATGTTCCACGGTATCTTCACGATCATTTACTATGCGTGATATCAGATACTCCATATGACTGAGGCATCATATTCTTATCCAATAATGACGATTATAGCTCTGCGAAAACCGGTGTTTAATAAAAGGAGAAGAGGAAAAATGACAGAAAGCAAGAAAGCGTGGGTAACACCGGAACCGAACGTCCTGGTGCGGAGCAAGCCGGAGGTGGCGGGGCATGGGGAAGCGAAAGGGTTGCAGGCAGTGCAAGGCCAGTGCACAGGATACCCCAAGGGAGTGAGGGGGGGCTGCACGCGGTGTGGTCGATGTAAACACGGCGCCATATCCCCTTGGGTTTTGGACCTTGGGAATCCGTGAAGGAAGGCGGGGTCCACGGACCCTGCCGCGGAGTGCAAGGGGTATGAACTCCTCCGGCTAATGAAAGGGGCGGGCGGGGGCCCCGAAAAAGGGTTGCTCCTGCTTTCAAACGGTAATCCACAATCGCGAGCGTAGTGGATGATACGCTGGGTGTCAGTATCCTCGTGAACGCTGGCAATGCTCCGTGGAGACGAAGCTTCGATCTTGCCCATGAACTGTTTCACCTCGTTACCTGGAACATCTTCCCCCATGAAGAAATCGGAGACGGTACAAAAAAAACGAAGCCGGAGCAGCATGCCAACATATTTGCATCGAGCCTGCTCCTCCCTCAAGAACATCTTATCGCTTCTTTGAAAGAAATTTCTTCTCATCAGGAAATAAAAATGGTTGACGTCACCGAGATAGCCAAGGATTTTAAAGTTTCTTCGGAAGCCGTTTTATGGAGGCTGGTCAATTTGAAATACTCAAAAGAGCGCTGGTCGAGAAAGTCCTGGAAGACCCGGGATTCAGGAATCTGGATCGAGACATGCGTCGGGACCTCTATGAGGAATATAAACCATCCAAGTTTCCTCGACGGTATATCTCTCTTGCCTGCCGATGTTTGATCGAGAGGAAAATATCACGCGGTTTGTTTACGGAGTATATGGAAATAGACCATTCCGAGGTCGATGAATACTTGCTTGCCGAAGGGTTCACCGGAAAGAACTATGAAAAAATTCAACAGGGGGTTGTAGATTACGGAAAAGGGCCGGGAGGCCAGGCGCCGTTTGATATGGATCAGGAAGACCGGGGCCGTCGCCTGAATCCGGATGACGCAAAGCGGGTCAAGCTTTATCCCCAGGGCGTACTTGGCAATGAGGTCCCGGATCTTCCACTCGCGTTCCGCCTCGACGGCCTCCCGTTTGCGACGCAGGGTTTCCAGCTCTTCCACCGCGATGTTTTCGGTGGGGGGTTCCGCCGCTTCCCCGCGAACCGCTTTCTTGCGGGCGCGCCGGTCGATCTCCTCCTTCAGGGTCTCGTAATACTCGTACACCCTTTTCACATCCCGGTTGAGGCGTCTCTCGGCGCTGCGGATAAAATCCGCCAGCACCTCCCGGACCATGCCGGCGCCCGCCTTATGGGCCCAGCCGAGAATCTTCCCTATCTCTGCGGCGGTCATTTCCTCCTCTGCCGCCAGGGGTCCGGTCCGTCCGCTCAGTTCCTCCAGGCCGTCTTTCAGGAAGGCCGTTGAGGCGTTCAGGGGATTCACCAGGACGGAAAACATCCCATCCTGCCGGTTGTCCGACAGGGCCGTGAAGCGAAAATAGACCAGAAAATAGGAAATGGATCTTTGTTCCGTCCCCTCCAGGCGAAAAGCGGCATTGAGCAGGGGGAGATGATCGGCCAGGGTCTCGGCGATCCTCTCCGGGCGGAGAGCGGGGGTCTCCAGACTGACCGACGCCCACCGGCCCGCATCCGAAAACAGACGCTCCAGGGAACGGAAATAGTCGGAGTCGTAGGAAGCGTAGAGGTCATCCTTGCCTTGGTTTTCACCTGCAAAAGACAACCGGTGGTACTCGGGAACACCGAGGAGATTGACAAGCTCCGGCGAAGCGATCACATCCAGTCCGTCTTCCCCCGCCTTCTCGACCATCGCCCCTCGGGAGGCGAGAATATCGGCAATGACCTCCGGAAGGTCCCTCACGGTCCGTTCCTCCTAAATCTCATAATCCTCTCCGAAGATCTCCCGGTCCAGGGTCTGCGTCTTGAGATAGCTTTGTTTCGCCGCCGCCAGTTCGTCGCCCAGCTTCCCGAACTGTTCTTTCATCCCTTCCCCTGCTTGACCGGCGCCCGGCAATCGGATAATGTACCTCCCGCCATGGAATCTGTATGCAAATTCACGATTGGATGGTGCGGCCAATGACCTGGCACGAGAGGTTCATCGATTTCTTCGGGCTTCAAAAAAGCATCGTGGCGCTTCTGTTCATGGCGATCTTCGTCGGTCTCGGTGAAAAGATGGCCGAACGATTCCTGCCCATTTACCTCCTCGCCCTGGGTGGTGGCATCCTGTCGGTCGGCTTCCTGAACGGGATGGACAACCTCCTGTCCGCCCTCTACTCGTTTCCCGGAGGCTACCTGAGCGACCGCCTCGGCTACAAGCGGGCGCTCGTTGTCTTCAACCT
>Ga0154454_1099_pt5 | contig 22225 bp, 20 predicted proteins | sample RifGroC2_FD_105647 | JGI IMG/M metagenome (GOLD analysis project Ga0154454, IMG submission 105647) | Syntrophobacterales bacterium GWC2_56_13 | reverse complement strand
AGGACTCGACAACCTCCCGGATCAGAATTCCCGTTTCCTGCTGGACGATGCTGAAGCCCGTGAACACCTCGTGTTCCTGACCGCTCAGCTTTTCCAGCATCTCCTTCGCCTCGGGGAACGATCCCGGTTTGCCCAGAACCTCTCCCGCGATGATCACGATCGTGTCGGCGCCGAGAACCCAGGCGTCGGGATGGAGCAGGGAGACGGTCAGAGCTTTTTCTTCGGAGAGACGCAGGACATGTTCCCGGGGGGTCTCTCCTCGCTGGAAGGCCTCATCGACGCCGCTCGGCATGACCGTAAAATCGAGCCCCATGAGCCTCAGGAGCTCGATGCGACGGGGCGAGGCGGAGGCCAGGATGAACCTTCCCGAAACCGTAATTCCCATGCAGAGATTTCCCGTGTGACGCCTTGCCGACTTCCGGCGAGAACTCTTCCTTTCCCGTGACCTGATTGTCTTATAGAGGAACGCCCTCCCGCTGTCAAGCAGGCGAAAATCGACGTCCGGCGCTTCACGAAAATTTTCTCTGGATTTTTCAGACGGTTCCCTCGAAGAAAGGACCGAATCCTGAAGGTGCGATCCCGTGCAGGAAAACGGAACGCTTCGGGGAGGAGGAAGGCGGGATGATCGGGAAAAGGCGGTGCCCGTGCCGTAGGCCCAAACAGCGATACCGGCTAAAGGTAGTCCTTCCGCCCCTCCCGTTCGAGGAGTTCTGTGACCTTCCGGACATCCTGAGAACGCCCCCGCCGGCAGATGAGGAGTGCGTCGTCCGTTTCGACAACGAGGAGATCCCGGACACCGACCAGGACGACGAGTTTCCCGGGGCTGTGGATCAGAGAGTCGCCCGCGTCGATGCCGATGAAGGGGCCGCGGACGGCGTTCCCATCCCGGTCTTTCCCGGTCACCTCCCACAGAGAGTCCCAGCTTCCCACATCGGACCAGCCGAAATCGCCCGGGATGATCAGGACAGCCTCAGCCTTCTCCATCACGCCGTAATCGATGGAGACGGCCTTCTGCTCCGCGTAGATGGTTCCAACCACTTCTTCCTCCCGGTCCGTGCCGAGCGCCTCCCTGATCTGCAGAAGTCCCCGATAAAGATCGGGAAGAAACTGTTCGATCGCTTTCAGGATCGTTGAGGCCCTCCAGACGAACATGCCGCTGTTCCAGGAGAATCCGCCCTGCTTAAGGAATTGTTCCGCCTGTTCCCGGGGCGGTTTTTCCCGGATGGACCGGACCCGGTAGAGCTCCTCATTCCCGCTGGTCGAGAAAAGATCCCCTTGCTCGATGTAGCCGTAGCCAGTATCGGGTCCGGTCGGCCGGATGCCGATCGTGACGAGGGAATCATCTCGGAACGCCGCATTGGCAGCCGCCTGGAGGACCCCCCGGAACGCCTTCTCGTTGCCGATCCGGTGGTCGGAGGGGAGGACCAGCATGACTGCGTCGGGGACCCGTTTAAGAATGTGGAGTGCGGCGAGGCCGATGCAGGGGGCGGTGTTCCGCCCGACGGGCTCGATGAGGATATTCTCCGCCGGGATCTCGGGAAGCTGGCGGATCAGTTCCGCGGCGTGGCTCCGTCCTGTGACGATCAGGATCCTTTCGGCGGGGACCAGCGGCAGGATCCGGTCGACGGTCTCGCGGATGATCGTCCGCTCGGTGAGGATGTCCAGGAGGTGCTTGGGCATCTTCTCCCGGCTCCGGGGCCAGAATCGCGCCCCCTTGCCCCCGGCCATGATGACCGCAAACATAGTCCTTTCTCCTTCCATGATGTGTGCAGCGCCATCACACTACCAGAAGACACAGGGATTGGCAACAGCAGGCTGATCGTCGTTTGCCGCTCTTTATCGCCGGGCTTGTCGTCCCGCGCGGTCAGGAAAGGATCTTCTGCAGACCGACATGGAAAAAATATCCGGCAAAGAAAACGAGCAGGACCGCACAGCCGCCGATGATCGCCCGGTAGAGGCGATCGCTCAGAAAGCGCCTGCCCCCGCCCACGGCGCCCGTCACTGCCGAATACCAGGCAAAATCCGCCAGGATGTGGCCGGCAAAAAAAAAGAGAATGCCGGCAAGGCCGAACCGGCGGCAGTGGAGGATATAGGCCAGGCCGATGGTGGCCCACCAGATGACCCAGTAGGGGTTGAAGGCGCTCAAAATGATTCCGGTGAAGATCAGGTTTCCACGCTGCGCTGCGCCGGCTTCAAGGCGGAGGCTGAGGGAGGGCAAGGATCGGAACATCCCGAATGCCATCCGGAAGAGAATGGCTGCGCCGGCAAGGGCGATCGCGACAAAGACTTCCTGCTGTTGGAGATACGGTGCGAGGCCGAGGAGGAGGGCGGCGACCAGAACGAGTTCCAGTATGCCGTGGCCGGCGACAAGCAGCGGACCCGCGATAAACCCCCGCCGTGAAGCCTCGCCGATGGCGGCCGTGAGAAGCGGCCCCGGCATCATCGCCCCGGAGAGGGCGATCAGGAAGGAGGAGAAAAAAATCGTAAAGAGGGTCATGGTCCGTTCAGCTTTCCGCGTCGATCAGACGGAGATAATGCCGGTTTCCCCCCGGAAGGAAGAGCCCCGCGACCAGATGGTAAAGGGCGAACAGTTCCAGGGAAAACGGCAGGTAGCCGAGATACCCCGCCAGCGGCATTTCGAAGAGGTGATACCGATCGGCGTAGGGAATCCGGTAGACCCACTTTGGATAGGAGTAGAAGTTCCACATCTCCCAGAAGAAGCCGCAGATGAGGCAACCCGCGCCGAGGGCGATGACCGGCCGCCAATCTCCCCGGGCGAGATCGTCGAAGAGCGAGCGGTTCCCTAATTTCACATTCAGCGGTTCGAGGAGGCAGTAAACGGAACACCAGACAAGGGGAAAGAAATGGGTTGGCCAGAAAAGCAAAAGGAGCAGCATGAGGCCGCCGGCGGCGAACATCCCGCCCAGTACGGGAGGTGTCGGCCGGATGACCGGGCCTGGGCCGGGCGGCTTCAGCCGGCCCCAGATTCCCACAAGTTCCGCCGTCCCGAAGACGGCTGGAATGACCGTGGAAAAACTCAGCGTCGAGAAGAGTGCATACTGGAGGGTCGTGAAGGTCTCTTCCCCCAGGTAGAGCCAGTTCTGCGTCCGGAGGTTGATCAGCTCGAAGAGCCACCAGGCAGGCGCCGACACGAGAAAGAGACCTGCATAAGCGGCCGGGCTGCGGGTCAGGAGAGAGTGGCCTTTCCGGCGGAAAACGAGGGCGTCAACGGTAAGGGCGTATCCGAGCCAGAGGGGGAAGAAACCCCAGTGGGTCAGCCCGGGGAGCGACCAGTTCAGAGTCCAGAAGACGGCGATCAGGGCGAGGCCGATCCAGCCGTGGACCGGCCATTTTCCCGTTCGTTCCGTGGCGGACGAGGCCATCTCAGCTCTCCATCTTCAGTACGGAACGGACGAGGTTTTCCGTCGAGTACTGGCCGTTCGTCAGCTGGGCGAAGCCGTGCTCGCCCCCGAAAAGTTCCCGGATGATCTCCGAAAATAATGTGAGGTGTGAAGCGAGATGCATGAAAACCTCCTTACTCTTTACTCCGAGACCCTTTGCCGCAAGGACCTTTACCCAGTGGGAAAGGTCCTCGATATTTCTTATACCATATTCCGTTGGCGATCGGTAAAGAATGAAAGGAGATCGCAATCCTCACACCGCATATCGCTGCACTGAATCTCTTTGACATGCAAGACGGATGCTTCTATACTATACATAATTAAAAGGGAATTCACAGCAAAGGATGCTGACGGTCCCGCCGGGCAAAGGGGAACCCATCGGGGGGGAGGTCATTACCGCATTATATTATCGCTCAGTTCGAGGGAACGGGTGTTTTCGACAAACAATAGTGCCGGGTACAAGAAAGGAGGTGTGTCAGATGTATAAAAAAGTCCTGATTCCTCTTGACGGTTCGGATCTGGCCGAGGGCGCTTTAGCACAGGTTAGAGGCCTGGCAGAGGGAGGTTATGTGGGGGAAGTCGTCCTTTTGAGCGTCATCGATATCCCTTCGTTATATCTCGCTGAAGGCGTTGATTTTAACGCTCTCAAGAATGATCAATTCAACAAATTCCAGAAGTATCTTGTCGACCTGCAGGCAAAGCTCAGCGCGAAAGGGATCAAGGTCAAAACGGAGATACTGGAAGGTCGGGCCGCGCAAGCCATTGTCGATTACGCCAGGCAGAACGGCGTGGATCTGATTGTCATCGCCACCCACGGTTATACCGGAATGAAAAAGCTGATGTTCGGCAGCGTGGCGCTCAGGGTGCTGCATGAGTCCCCGGCGCCGGTGCTTTTGATCCGGCCGGAATTCCGCCGGACATAAGCCGGGCGGGAAGACGGGGCGCGCACATGAAGCGATGAAGACAGGACGGACCGGCGGGGAGGGAAAATCAAAAAGAGAGGGGTCAGGTGGACAGCGCAACCCCTTTCTCCGCAATCCTTCGGCCGCCGCGGGTCATAAATAATTGGAGGAAAGAATCGTCGCTGGAACCGGCTGCAGCGCGGGCAAGTGTTTCCTCCGAATTTGCAAGAAGAGCGGCGTCGCAGACAATCATGAAGTTGATTTTCCCCCGGACGCTATTTTTATTCTCGATAATGTCACATACTTCCGAAATAAAATCTTCAGTATAACCTAACGTCTTCAGGATTTCCCGGGCAACAGACGTGCCTTCACTTTCCTGTGCGTCAGCAGGAGCAGAACCTTGCCCTGCCGGTGTACTCTTTCCCCCCGTAGCAAGCAGAGTTGCCGCCGCAAATACCACGTTGGGGTCCGCGGTGGACTCCTCGGCAAGGATCAGCTCTGCATAGCCGACAACCTTCCTTGAGTGCTTAACCTGCTCGCCGCCCTTCCCGAAATACTGCTCCAGCGCGTTGAGCAGCGCATGTTTCCTCATCGCCGCCTTCATCTGGCCATATTGCTTATATTTGTCGTCGCCGAGACATTCCCTGGCATACCTGCACCAGTCTACACACGATTGACTGGCATACCGGACAACGGCAGCCCCGCAGGCAGGACATTTGCCCTCGGCTTCGTCACTCCAGATTTCAGTATCGGCGCCGCAGGCCACGCAGGGAACTATTTCCGGCTTGGGCTGCATGAAGACGAGACTGCCGGGGCACCGTTTGAATTGCGTTTCCCTCTTCATTATCAGAGTTTCCTACCCCCACACCTTTGGCGGGCCGACATGGTAAAAGAGCCTGCAAAAGGAGATATTTTCCACTGAATCTCACCGACAGTGTCGATGGTGATTTATTTCTGCCGGTATGCCTTCAGGAACGAGTCGCTGTAAATTGTTTTGTTGAGCAGCAACTCGGCTGTAATCATGGCGTCGGTCATCTCATCGTCGAGCGGATCATGGATGCTTGCATCCAGGCCGGCGGCAATCGCCATTACGAGGAAGGTTCTGTTGATCAAACGTCTTTCCAGAGCTCCCTGGCTGAGATTGCTAAGGCCAACGACTACGTGAGGCGCCGGGTCTGAAAGCATCTTTAACTGGCTTATGGTCTCGATCACGATGCCCGGCGCCGTCTGGTTGACGTTCACAGGAAGAACTATCGGGTCCAGGTATACGTTTTCAACCGGCACCCCGGCCTCCATGGCTGCGGCAATCGTGCGCATGCCTATTTCAACCTTTGCATCGGTGGATGCGGCGACGCCCTTCTCATCTATGGAGAGTCCGATTATCCCGGCATCGAATTCTTTTGCCAGCGCCATGAACGCTTCCAGTTGATCCTGTTGACCGATGGTCGAGTTGATAATCACGGGAAGACCCCCCTTCGCTGCTTCTGCCACGCCCTGGCGCATTGTTTCGAGGCCCGGATTGTCGATAGAAAGGCATTTATCGGTTACTTCGCGCACCGCCTCCACCAGCCACTTCATGACTGCCGGTCGGTCTGCTTTGGGGACACGCGTTCCGACGTTGATGTCTAACGCGGAGGCGCCGGCTGTCAGCTGCTTTTCGGCCATTGCCTGGACAGGTTTCTTGTCCCTGGCGGCGATTGCATTGCCTATATCCGTGAACATTCCGTTTATTCTCTCGCCTATGACAAACATGGTTTCCCCCCCTCTATTTCACGAGTTTGTTAATGACATTCTTTATTGCAGTCATTGCCGCCGGATGTCTCATGACCATGATGTCGCTGCCGGCCTGGAGAAGGGCTGTCGCGGTGGCAATCTCCCAGAACACCCCTCTGGTATTCTCATCACCCCACCCCGCAGCTTCTTCGGCACTGGCCTTTGCTTCCTTGGTGCGCCATGATTCCTGACCGACCATACAGATGACAGGCATGGACATCATCTTGTCGCCGCCGAGAGCTGCAACACGGCTCCGTTCCTGGATGGAGTATACGTACTCCAATCCGTAACCAAGCGCACCGGTTGTCGGATACATTACCATCCTGTCCAACGGAAAGCCCATTTCCGAAACCAGAATATTGACCTGCTTGGCAATGTTGATGTCGATGGGACTCAACCCAATGAGCGAGTGGCCGTCTGCAAGGCAGAACGAGACCAGCGTCTTGTAGTTGTCCTCCTTGACTGCACCGATAAGGCACTTCTCGCCCTTTGCCGCTTCACTGCAGCGGGGGAGGACCTCGTTGTCTGTCTCGTCGTGATCGCAGCCCCATATGATCAGCGGCACTCCGGTGGCTGCCAGCACCGATTTTACAACTGCGGCGGCAGATTGCGGCGAAGCGTTGCCGAAATCGGGATGCGTCCCCATGAGATGTAGGCAGAGCATTTCCGCGCAGAATTCCTCAACGCACTTTTTCGCCCACTCAGCGGGGGACTTTACGGCGTCGCCCAGCGCCTCCATCAGGGAATTCGGCCAGTCTTCCGGTTCGCGGTCCCAGATCTCCATCGCCACAACGGGGCGATTCTTGGTCGGACCTTCGTATGCCAAAAACGGCAGGGTCTTCTCGCCGCCGACCGTTACAGTCGATGTGCGGGTGCCGCCTTGTTGCTTGGTGGCGCCGATGACGACCTCGTTCAATGAACCAACCCATTTTCCCCTTGCTTCTTCCAGCATTTTCATGCGTTCCTCCTCTCAAGAATCTTCTGCAGAATTTCATCGACGGCCATGGCGGCCTTTGAACCGGCGGGCACAGTCATTAATGATTGCGCCTTCAACTCAAAGTCGCGGATTAAGGGATCGGTGGGAATGGAGCCGATGATATCGAGCCCCGTGCGTGCGAACTCAATTGCCAGGTCGGCGTCAAGCTGGGTGTCTGATTCATTCAGGACAAGGAAGCAGTCGCCGATGTCAAGATGAAGGCTATTCACAAGCTCCATGATCCGGACTGCCGTTCGCGCCCCGGTAATTGTCGGATGCGCGACAACGACCAGTACTTCCACGCTTCCGTTGGACCGCCTGCTTAAGTGCTCCAGACCCGCCTCATTGTCGATCACAACGGCTTTGTACTGTTTGCCTATCTGCTCCAGGCACTGTCGAAGAAGGTTGTTGATGAAACAGTAACAATCAGGACCTTCCTGGCGGCCCATGACCACCATGTCCATTCCGGTCGATTCGGTAATCGCCCTGTTGATCATGCCTTCCATCCATTCGCCCTTGGGGATGCCGGCCGGTTTCTTTTCTGGTTCTTGCCGGAGTTCTTCGCGGAGGTCTCCGATAGTCTGTTCCACTTCTACTCCAAGCTTCTCCGGGAGGCAGCTGTTCGGGTCTGCATCCACGGCAAGCAGCGGCTTGATTCCTTTCGCCAGCAGGCTTCGGCACAACAGAGCTGAAAAGGTCGACTTGCCCGTTCCGCCTTTCCCTGCAATTGCTATTCTCAAATTCATGGGCTGTTCCTTGCTCCCTCGCTTAAATTTCGGTTCTTTTTTTTCAGGGAAGGAAACTTCTCGATGTTTGTGTGCGGGAGAAACAGACATGAAGAGTATTCATTCATGTATTTGTGGTCCGAACTCAGCTCGAAGTCCGTCATCGCTCCCGCTATCCTCACCTGGATATAGTGCAGCGCATCCTGGGACAGCAAAGCCATCTTTGCGCCCTGCACCGAACCGTTGCCGACAAAATGGAACCTGTTCCGGTCGACATCGGGCAGGAGCCCGATTTCCACGGCTCTTTCAATATTCAGGTAGTTGCCGAACCCGCCGGCTATGTAAATGTGTTTTATATCGTTGAAAGTCAGGTCAACATGGGCCAGGAGGCACTCGGCCGCCATGTATATCGAACCTTTGCTGTGGATGAGATTGTCGATGTCGGCCTCGGTCAGCACAATGTCTTTTCCCAGCACCGTGCCTTTGCCCGGACAGATGACAAATTCCTTTTCTCCCGACTCCGTCTCCCTGATCATTTTGGCGCTGCATCCCTTTGAAACAAAGCGGCCTCGCCTGTCGATGCAGCCGTTTCTCAGCAGTTCGGCGATGGCATCGATCAGGCCCGACCCGCATATTCCCAAAGGTTTACCACCGCCGACGACGCTGCACTCCGCTGTCTCCCCGCCGGGAAGGAGCGAAATATGCTCGATGGCGCCATCTGTCGCCCGCATGCCACAGGTTATCCCGCCTCCTTCGAACGACGGGCCGGCAGAAGCGGAACAGCATACCAGCCAGTCGGAGTTTCCGATGACCAGTTCTCCGTTTGTGCCCAGATCGATAAGAAGCGAAAGGTCCGTCGAATCGGTCATGCCTGTAACCAGGACGTCGGCAACCACGTCGCCGCCGACGTAGCTCGATACGCAGGGCAGGGCCAGCAGCAGCCCCCTCGGGTTGATCTTGATCCCTATTTCAGCCGCCCTTATTACCGGCGGCATCACCGCACACGGCACATACGGTTCGCGGCGGATGTTCGCCGGATTGAGTCCCAGAAGAAGATGGACCATGGTTGTGTTGCCGGCGCAAACGATATAGGCGACATCGTGAAACTTAACCTTGGCGTCCATAACGAGCCCTGTGATCAGATCGTTTATATCGTTTACGACCAGGTCGCGCAACTGTTTCAGCCGCTCATTCGTTCTTGAGTACATGATCCTGGAGATTACGTCATCTCCGAGAGATATCTGGGAATTGTATTTCGCTTTGGTGGCCAGCGTCTCGGACGACTGCAGATCCACAAGATGGGCAACAACCGTCGTTGTACCCACATCAAGGGCGATGCCCAGATGTCTGGCGGTGGTATCTCCCGGTTCGATTTCAATGACCTCAGTGGTTCCGCCCCGGTATCCCAGGAGGGCGGTGACCTTCCAACGGCTCTCCCTCAGGAGTTCCGGAAGTTTCTGAAGTATGGAAAGCCCCATCTGCATTGCCGGCAGGTTTCTTCGCCCCTGCAACTCGCGGTAGATGCGCTCCTGGTCGGCGATATTGTCCGTAAGGCTCGGTTCCGGGAGTTCGAGGTATTCTTTACCGGAAAGCGGATTGCGGGGGAAAGCGGCCCCATCGCCCACGCGCTCGGAAATCCGGCCGAACCGGATCGCATCCTCGCTTGCCAGCTGAGGAATCCCGCTGATCCTTGATTCGGGAGGAATCTCGACGACGACGTTGCCCTGAATGAAAGTGCGGCAAGCCAGAGCCATTCCGCGCTGTATTTCCCGCCGCGTCAGGAAGCCGTTCGGCTCCGCTTCAACCTTGCCTGCTTTCACTATGACGCGGCACTTCCCGCAGACGCCTTCCCCTGCACACACGCTGTTGAGGGGAATGCCGGCGACAATTGCCGCCTCGAGAACGGATTTCCCCGCGGCGGCCTGGACGGTCTTCTCATCAGGCAGGAATGTGACCGAATAGGTTTTCATTCACTCTTCCAGACGGTCTTGAGATACTTGGGAAGTCCGCTGGCTTCCCTTGGCCCGACAAGCACCTTCCACCCCGACTCTTCCTCCAAGGCGCCGCTCATTACCGCCACATAGCCGGGTATGATCACCTTTTTATGGGTCACTTTATCCTTGACGGCATCTGATTTCAGGAATGCGGCAATCTTTTCGGCGGTCAGTTTGTCGGACGCAAAGGCGGTGAGCACGGAAGTCCCATCCGTGTCGATCGCTCCTATAAAGGACGGGATACGGCTCGCCTCAACCTCCCCTTCAACGGTGTAGTAGGTAAGCGAGAAGTTGGTGGTGATCAACAGCGGAGATGTCGTCGTGACAGTACCGACCTGGTTGAGCTTGGGTTCCACCTGGATGGGCTTCCTCGGGTCGGTATACAGGTTCTGCCTGAGCGTCAGGAGAGGCAGAATGTATTCAGGATGATGCAGGCCGGTAAGAACGATCCCCGCATATTTGGCAATATAAGTGCAGCATTCCGCAACCTGTTCCCCAGCGGTCTGCGCGCTGCTGCTGATTGCCAGGGAGGGGTAACCGAGAGAGCGCACATTCTTCTTGAGCGCCAGCTGCCTTGCCGCGGTCAATGCCTGAAGCGTTTCCGATATGCCCGCGGAGGTCAAATCCAGGATGATGTCTTCCACGCCGGCAGCCTTGACCTTCTCCGTCAGAGCCGCAAGCTTATCCAGATCGGCTTCGGAAACGGCAAGCGGGCACTGTTTTTCTTTGGCAATGGCCGCATACTTCTCCCAGTTATCAGCAGATGCACCGTAAATCAAAGGCCGCTTGTCCTTGCAGCTTTCCAGCACCTTGTCTATGTTCGCAGGCTCTTTTGACATAAGGACCGTCGGCAGGTCCAGTTTCTGGACCGCTGCCGCAGTTTTAGCGAACGGGTCGGCCTGGCCGCTCACGTTTTCCACGGCGACTATGTCGGAGCGAATGTGGGCGCCCACCCGTACGAACTGCAGTTTCTCAACGGCCTCGATCCGGGCGTTGAGCTCATTGTCATCCAGGTTGTCCGGTATGACCACCCCGATGCCGGGAGGATGATAGAAGGACTCTTCGTGCCGGAACATCACCGTCTCGTTGCCGATTTCCAGCTTGCTATTCCCCGTTCCTATCGTAACCAGCCTGATGGGCGGGGCGGCGGAACCTTCCAACTGGGCCTTTGCTTCGGCCGTGACATCCGGGCATTGGTCGAGGTTGGCCTGTTTCTGGGCCAGCTTCATCGCGAATGCCAGGCATGTCGGACAACCGCATTTCTTGCAGTTTGTTTTTGGGAGTAGCTTGAAGATATCCAGTGCTTTCAGCGCCATAACACTCTCCTTGTCTTTTCCTGCTTGACTACATTAACGGTTCCATTTCCAGAGCCGGATGCCCAGCCTTTGTCAGGAAGTCGACGAGTTCCTCGGCGGTTGATGCCACTGTATCATCGGCAATCATGTCCAGCAGGTCCGGTACGCCCACCTCTTTTGCCCTGGCAGCGAAACGATCTTTATAAAAATCTTTCAGAGTCTTGGGCATCCACACGAGACGCTTCAAACCGCCGTCTGCGGAAACGAACTTGTGGCTCAGGACATAAAGTCGTCCCACGCCAAGGAAACCTGGAATCTGATTCCCGCCGCCGACTGATCCCGCCAGCGTGGAGAAATTCATGCCGCACGGCGTCATACCGTTGAATTCACGGTTGACGATCATAAACCCGTTGGCTTCCGGCACCAGGGCAAGGATGCACTCGAAACATCCGCAGGAAGTCATGGGGGCGTCCATGAGGGAGTAAAGGCTCATTCGCTCGACGGTCCGGTTGGAATTCTGATAGACGAAACCGTTGATACCTTCCCACTCTCCTTTGACGGGATCGATGACGCGCCCTCTGATGACCGGCTGGTTTCCGCCCGTCGGATCGATCTTGTATCCGGCTTTTCCGTCCAGCCAGTTGACGGCCCCGCAGAGACCAAGACGCTCCGGGCTGACCACGCAGATATGATTCGGGGCGAATGACTGGCATAGCGAACAGGAGTAGAACTCGTCCACGCTCTCGTCGGTCATGTCGGCAATCCGGGCATCGCGTTCATTGTAGGATTTTCTCGCCGCGACCAGCGCTTCCTTGATCTTTTCGTCGTCCGTCAGGATCGTCACCTTCACCTTGTCGACAAGCTTGCCGTACACGTCGTGAATCCGGGCATGGATAATGGAACCGAAATGCTTCAGCCTGAAGCCGCTGGCAAAGGCATCTTTGTTTAGTCTTATCCACAAAAGATCGCGCTGGCTCATGTGGAGAACACCCATCGCATAGTTCAGGAAATGATGCATCTGCCGTTCAATAAGAGACTCGAAATCCGTCTGCATGCCGCGACCGGCCACTTCCGCCACGATCCCGAGATTCATCGGAGCGCCCGGGGTTATCGTGTCGATATCCGGTCCGATGACTTCGATTTTTCCGTCTTCGATTTCATCCATTTCGCGCATGCGCACATATTCAAAGGCCGATGAGTTCTTGCCTCCGAATTCGACATGCATATCCTCGCGGCGGACGCGCTCGCCCTCGAAGGCGGCGGAATAGGAGACGGGGATATCGATGTCCGTGACCGTCACTTTGACTCCCCTGACTTCGATGCAGCGGGGTACCAGTTTTTCGTAGTCGAATTCGTGAACGACATGTTCATAGGTGCAGATGCCGGTCGGCAGGATCTGGGGAATATCTGTGTCGGCAATAATGGGGAAGCCCATGTTTATCGCACCGGCGCCGGTGGCATATTTAAAGTCGTCAACCTCTCCGAGGGTAAGCCCGAAGGCAAATACCCGGTTCTTGCAGTATTCGAGGCACTTTCGCGCCTGGCCCGCTTTCAGGCCGCCGAAGGTCATTGCGGCCCGAATGGCAAAATTGAGCGGATAAATGGCGCTGATCGTGTCCCTGCCGTACGGTACGATGTAGGTATCCCATCCCATTTCGACTTTTTCTTCAGCAAGCTGGTCGATAATGCTCTTGCCGTTTGTGGAAGAACCTGCAAACACCATGATGCTCCGTTTTTGGAGATCGCGAACTATCGAGACAGCGGTTTTATTGTCCGGCGCTGCTCCAAGAATGGCGGCAAACCCGGGCATCCTGCCGTCCACAAGCTGAATGCCGAGTGTACGCAGGATAGTGTCTGTGAAAAATCCGTTGCAGCCCGGCTGCGGCTCTTCATTATAGAGGTAACGCAGGACGGTAATGATTTCCTCGGAAAGAAGCGTTGCGATGCCGGCGTCGAGTGTTGAGCCGAGGTAGGGAAACCACAGCTTTCCGGCCGGCTCCTGGGACAGAAGTTCGCGAATATGGGCAAGGACAGGCTTGAGATCGCCCAGAGTCTTGATTTCCAGGCCCATGAGAGCGTATGCCATCGGCAGAAAGTAGGCTGTATCCGGGAATCCGATTTTTACGTCTTCGCTTTTCTCGGTTCGCGCTTTCTCGACAAATTGCTCGGCCTGAAGGGCGATCTTGTTTGAGCCTCTGATGGCAGCGCTCGCAATAATCTTCGACATAATCAGTTACTCCTGTAATTATTATTTAAATCAACGCTTGCCCGGCCGCATCACGGAATGCAGCCCTGCGGCAGGATGGACACATTGCGATCTTGTCATGTGCCGCCGGCAGACAATGCCGGACTTTTTCGATCTGTTTCTCAGTCGCAAATTCCCTGCCGCAACCGGTGCATTTCATCATCGGCATGGAGGTATAGAGTTCTTTCATGACCCTTTTCCCGCCAATATCCTCAAGATGAAGTGCATTCGTCGGGCACACGAACACGCAGGCTCCGCACCCGATACAATCTTCCGTCTGTGTCTCAAAAGGGGTGGCAATCATCCGCTTGCCGCCCCGATTGGCATAACCAATCGCATGCTGTCCCATCACCTCTGCGCAAACCCTTACGCAGAGCCCGCAAATGATGCAGCGCTCGCCGGCGCCGGCAGAACCCGACACCCGGAAGCGGGATGACGCATCGACCCCGTATTGCCCGGCCAGAGAGCGGATCAGGTCCACTTCCGGGCAGCGGGCCAGGAGAAGTTCCAAGATGATACGACGCAGTTTGTTCACGCGTTCATTGCCGGTCTCAACGACGTCGCCGTCAGCAGGAATATAAATGCAGGCGGTTACAATCCTGGTCCGTTTGCCTTTCTTGACTTCAACAACGCAAAGCCTGCAAGCCCCGTAAGACGTTACGGCCTGATGATGACAAAGCGCGGGGATATCGACGCCAAGACGCTTTGCCACGCTCAACACCGTTTCGTCGGGGCGAGCCTCCGCTTCACGACCATCGAGCGTAAAAATAATGTTCTTCGTCTCTTTCATTCCAACTGCCGTCTCTTCATTCTACTTCAATTGCCTGGAACCGGCATGTATCGAAGCACACGCCGCATTTTATACAGCCGGACTGGTCAATCACATGCGCTTCTTTTTTCTTTCCTGAAATCACTTTCTGCGGACACTTTCGTACACAGGCCGCGCAGCCGGTGCAGTTATCAGCCAAAATATTAAATGTAATCAGCGCTTTGCATACCTTAGCCGGGCACTTGTGTTCTTCGATATGGGCCCGATACTCTTCCGGGAAATACCTGAGCGTGCTCAAAACCGGGTTTGCCGCCGAACCGCCAAGGGCGCAGAGGGAACCTTGAGCGGTGGCTTCAGCAAGCTCCTGCAGAAGCGGCATATGTTCTTTTGTCCCCCGTCCTTCGCAAATGTCGGTCAGGATATTAAACATTGCGGCAATGCCTTCACGGCACGGAACGCACTTGCCGCAGGACTCGTCCGACAGGAAGTTCAGGAAATACCGGGCGACATCAACCATGCACGATGTCTCATCCATGACAATCAGGCCGCCCGATCCCATCATGGAGCCGGCATTGTAAAGTTCGTCGAAATCTATTTTGAGATCGAGGAGTGATTCGGGAAGGCAGCCGCCGGACGGACCGCCGGTTTGGACTGCCTTGAAACGTTTTCCGTCTGGAATCCCTCCGCCGACATCGAAAATCAATTTCCGGAGAGTCACGCCCATGGGGACCTCCACGAGTCCGGTGTTGAGCACCTTCCCCACCAGCGAGAAGATCTTTGTCCCCTTGGAGCCCTCGGTTCCGATGGAGGCGTACCAATCCGCGCCATTGGTGATGATGAACGGGACGTTGGCCCAGGTTTCGACGTTGTTGAGATTTGAGGGTTTACCCCATAGCCCGCTGTCAACGGTGTGGATGTATTTCGCACGCGGCTCGCCGGCTCTTCCTTCCAGGGATGCCATCAATGCGGTCGATTCCCCGCACACAAAGGCGCCGCCGCCGCGCGCTATCTTCACGTCAAAGTCAAAACCGCTGTTCAGGATATTCCGGCCCAGAAAACCTTTTTCACGCGCCTGGTTGATGGCGATGCCGATGTGTTTGACCGCCAGGGGGTATTCGTTCCTGACATAGACGTATCCTTCGTTGGCGCCGATGGCATAGGCGCCGATAATCATGCCTTCCAGCACCCGGTGGGGGTTGCCCTCGAGAAGACTCCTATCCATGTAGGCGCCCGGATCGCCCTCATCGGCATTGCAGATGACGTACTTAGGCTCCCCGTGGGCCTTTCGACAAGTGGCCCATTTGAGGCCGGTGGGAAAACCTCCGCCACCGCGCCCGCGCAGACCGGACCGGGTTATCTCGTCTATAATGCTGTCCGGATTCATCTGCAGAGCCTTGCGCAGCGCTTCGTAACCATTGCAATGCACGAGATAGTCTTCTATTATCTGCGGCGAGATACGGCCATTGTCCCCAAAAATGATGCGGTCCTGGTGCGCGTAAAACGGGATATCTTCCTCATGCAGGACAGTTGTCTCCGTACCGGGCAGGCGGTAGAGAAGGCGCTCAACGGCCTGGCCGCCGAGAACGCTCTTCAGAACAATCTCGTCCACATCGGCAAGGGTAACCTGCTGGTAAAAAAGGTTTTCCGGCTGGACAACGATAATGGGTCCCTTCTCGCAGAAACCGCGGCAGCCGGTCTGCACGAATCGAACCTTTTCCCTCACCCCGGCACGGACAAGTTCCTCCTCGATGCCGATAGCAATGGCCTCACAGCCGTAGGCCTGGCAGCCGGTGCCGCCGCACACGGTTACGGAAACCTTGCCGCTGTCAAAACGGCTCTGGACGACTTCTTCCGCCGGGATTTCCTGCTTCGCACGGACCTCTTCCACGGTGAGACCGCTGTCGGCGAAGGCTTTGAAGAGTTTATCCACTTTCCCCGGCTCGGCCCTGTAATAGTGCTGGTCGATGACAACCACGGGACCCAGCGCACAGGCGCCGATGCAGTTTACGGTTTCGAGGGTGTACTCCATGTCCGGAGTTGTTTCACCGGATTCTATTTCAAGACAGCGGCGAATCTCGTCCAGGATGCGCGGGGCCCCGCGCACGTGACACGCAGTGCCCAGACAGACCTTGACGGAATGGCGGCCCTTGGGCGTGAGGCTGAAAGCATTGTAAAATGTTGCCACATGGTACACCTCGGAACTGGGAATCTTCAGCCGTTCTGAGATCCTGTACAGGGCTTCGCGCGGAAGGTAACCCAGCCCGCCGTTAACCACCTGCATCACCGCAATGAGGGAGTCGGGACGGGAGCCGTGAAGCGCCACAGCGCTGTCGATAACGGCGTCAATTTGGAGTCCGGGATCCTCTATCATAGTTCTCTTGTTTCCGCGGAGCGTTCTATCGTCAACAGATACGCTTCCTTCTTTTCCTGCAGCACATCTTCGATGCGCTTGAATTCCAGCGCCCCGGTCAGGCAGGAAGCAACGCAGGCCGGCGTTTCTCCGTCACTGACTCTCTGCGAACATTGATCACATTTTATGATGGCGTGTAAATCGTCGTCCATGCGGATGACCCCGAACGGACAGGCCAGGACGCACAACTGGCACCCGACGCACAGACCGCCATCAATCAGGACGGGGCTTTGCCGGTCGTCCCGGTGCAGGGCGTGGGTTGGGCAGACGGTGAGGCAGGGAGCATCCTCGCATTGCCTGCATTGGAGGGGCGTCACGAACGTATTCCCCTTCTCCACCCAGATGCCTTTGGGGGGGGCAGGATGCTCGTGAATGGCCTCCGAAAGCACCTTCGATCGCGAACGTTCGACGGCACAGGCAATCTCGCATGACTTGCATCCGAGGCACCTGTCGACCTTTACAACGATGATACCTTTCATGACAGCTTTTCCCTATTTAGTGATGTCAGGCGTAACCGGGGCATACATCATGGGACGGAGTTTCAACGCCGCCCGCTTCTTGTCCATGTGGGCGATCATCAACCGCGCCGCTTTTACCGGATCTCCTTCAAAGGAGAATTTTCCGCCGGTGACTTCTTCTATGTCTTCGGTAAGGAACTTGGTAAGTTCGGCGCTCCCCAAGACGCGCATTGCCGGGCTGTAGTTTACATAGGCGCCGCTGGCCACACAGTAGAACCCGATCGCGATGGCTTTTTCGCACATGGCTTCGGGGGCGGCGCCGGCGATGGGGAGGTCCGCCAATTCATTGCCGAGCCCGCCTTCCCGGATCATTTCACAGAGGGCGACAAGTACGCGGCTGTTGTCGACACACGAACCCAGATGCAGGACCGGAGGAATGCCGACCGCCTCGCAGATTTCCTGCAATCCTTTACCGGCCCACTTTGCCGCGGCCTCAGGCTGCAGCAGGCCTGCCTTTGCACATGCCGTGGCCGCACAGCCGGTCATCACAACCAAGACGTCATTGGCAATAAGCTCGCGAACCATGGTAAGATGACTGAAGTCCTGGACCTTCTTGACGTTATTGCAGCCGATGACAGCGGCTACTCCGCGCAGTCTGCCGGAGATGATGGCGTCATTGAGGGGCCGGAACGTGGCGCGATAACGGCCGCCCAGGTGCGTAAAGGTGTTCCTCACGGTAAACCCGGCTACGAGGTCTGTTTTCTCGTCCGGTATGTTTACGGGACCTCTATTGGGAAAGTTGTCGACAGCGATTTTTACGATTTCCTTTGCCGTATCGTAAGCGGTGTGTTCATCGAATTGAATATGTGTGGCGCCGGGAATCTTTGCCTTCTTGCTGGTCGTGATGACCTTGGTGTGGAAACGCTGTGCGTGTTCGACAAGCGCCGGCATGATGCACTGAACATCCACAAGCATGACATCGACCGCGCCGGTGGCCACCGCCAGTTCCTGGTTCAGGAAGTTTCCCACGACCGGGGCGCCCTGCCGCATCAGTATTTCGTTGGCGGTGCAGCAGATTCCTCCGACCAGTATTCCCTTCGCCCCCTTTTCCTTGGCCAGTTTGATGAGCTCGGGATCGCGGCTCGCGGCAACAACCATTTCTGAGAGGGTCGGTTCGTGTCCATGTACTACGATGTTTACTTCATCCTTTTTCAGGACCCCGAGGTTGACCTGGCTGCGAACAGGCTCCGGGGTTCCGAAGAGAACATCGCCGAAATCAGTTGCAAGCATAGCGCCGGCCCAGCCGTCTCCCATCGCGGTCCGCAGGCCGTGCATGATCAGATTCTTGTAATCGGCATCGACGCCTTCGTGGGTCCGATGGAGAGTTTCGACGATTTCGTGCTCTATGCCTACAGGAAGGATATTGAGCCGCCGCCACCGCTCCACGGTGGCCTTCGGCGCCCGCAGGGAAGGATAACGAATCTCGCCTTCCTGGCGGTTGAACTCCTGCAACGCCAGTTCCGCCATTTCGCGGGCAACCTCCTCCACGCTTTTTTTCTCTGTGGAGACCCCCCATTCCGCGGCGAGCTCGTAAAGGCGTTCGGGGCTCTTTATCGCAAAACCTTGCGCAGAACCATTGGCCGTATGCAGCAGCGTGTTGACAATGTCGTGCCCGTGATCCGAATGAGCTGCCACTCCGGCTGCCACCTGGCGAATCAAATGCCTGGCGGCAATGGTTGCTGCCGTGGCGCCGCAGATCCCGCGTTTCGGCCCTGTAGCGAACGGACTGATCCTGCAGGGACCCATGTCGCAGATCCGGCAGCATATCCCCAGTTCACCAAACCCGCACCGGGGTTCCTGTTCGTCGTGCCGGTCATAGGCTGTCTCGATGCCTCCGGCGTCAGTTCTGTCAAGTACTTTTTGTGCAGCCGGATCAACCGTTCGTTTCCTTTTCAAAGATGTCGTCATGCTTGTCTCCTAAGAAGGGAGTGCCTTACTTTGTTTCTTCTTTAAAATGCTTAATTATTTCCGCAATAACCGATTCCATGCCGGTGCTGGCTTTAGCCACAGGCTTTCCCTCAATCTCGGCGTCACGCACTGCGGGATCGTAAGGAAGGAAGCCGGCAAAATGCATCCCGGGCAGCGTTTTCTGCAGGAATGCCTTGTCGCTTTCGGACCGGATCTTGTTTCCGATGACGCTCACGCGTCTCAGGCCTATCTCTGCGGCCATTTTTGCAATGCGTTCGGCCGTTTCGACGCTTCGCCGTCCGGGTTCGACAACGACAACAAGGTGATCGACTGCCGCGATGGTTCCCCGGCCGAGATGTTCGATCCCTGCCTCCATGTCGAGCACGAGCGCAATCTCTTTATCTGCCAGCAGATGGGAAATAAGAGTCCGGACCAATGCGTTCTCGGGACAGTAGCACCCGGAACCGCCCTTTTTCACTGCCCCCGCCACGAGGACCTTGATACCGTCTATCTCGACGGCATATTTCTCCGGGATATCTTCCACGAAGGGATTCAAGCGGAACATTCCGCCCGTTGTCCCGGGCTTGACCCCGGTTCTCTCTTCGATAAGGTCTTTGAGTTCGACAAGAGGTCTGATTGTTTCCGGATGGGGATACCCCATGGTTGCGGCAAGGTTTGAATCGGGATCTGCATCTATGGCAATTACAGTATGACCGGCTTTCTGCAAGCCTCTCGCGAGCAGTGCGCTCACCGTCGTCTTGCCTACCCCGCCTTTGCCTGTTACCGCAAGTTTCATAAAATGAAGACCACTTTCTCTGGGGCTCTGCCGCCGCTTTCCGGTCTTGATTCCTGCCGAGAACGCAACTTACCCCCTGATGTGCGTCGAAGTTCACCCTTCCGGGCAGAATCAGGTATACACTGTGCAACCCACAGTCTTAGGAGGGAAGGAGATGCACAAAAACCGCTGAAAACTTTTTGGGGCTATTGGTATCTGCCGGGACCTCGAAACGGGGCGGATGATAGAGGAAGAATTTCCCCATGTCAAGAAAAAAGTGAAAAAATGGGGGTCAGATATAGGGGGGTAGGGGAGGGTACCCACCTCCCCCCCCCCTTCAGGCAAGAGTGGGGCGCCCCCTTCCCGTATGCCTGCGGGACATGAGGGGTCGTTTACGAAAGTCGTATTTTCATGCCCCGGCTCCGGATAGGGCTTTTCCCTGTCTCCCCATGATCTTACATCATAAGGACACTTATCATTGCCGTTGCCCAGACAATGTCCGGGGGGAGATGGAGTTGACACGAGGAATCAAACAGCAGATCGGCGCGGGCATTGAACTCCTCGCATGCCCTCCACAGCACAATGATAACAGGCACACGCGGAAAAGGCAGCAGACGCAGAGAGGCATCGCCAAGGCCGGCATTTTCACCGCATAGATCTCGTCCTCGCGCAAGGAACCCCTCCACGTCGTCGCCGTACTTCCGGGCAAGCTTATCCAAAGGCAGGACATGGGAGCCAACTGTAAAGATTTGGCCGGCCTTCAGATCCGACGGCCGGATCAATTTTCCGGAAAAGGGTATGTCTCTGGCGCCCGCAAGATACCAGAGGATCGACAGCTCCGAGAAATATCGGAGCCTGTCGAGAAGGGTGGCCGTGATAGGGGAAAACGAAGTTATTTCTCGCCTGGCCGGGCAGACGAGGATCTCTTGGCCAAAGCAACTCAGTGCGTACGAATCTGCGGAAGGGACAAACCGGGCGTCGGCATTTCTGCAAACCTCCTCACAAGGCAGCTTCTCCAGTGTTGTCCACGCACTTTCTGTTCCACCTGCCATATCCATAATCCCTCAATAATGATTTGAAAAACTTTGGGTCTCCCTTATCATGGTTTGGTCTGGGAGGGTATAAATATCTGATCTGCCCCCCAGAAAACTGGTCCAGATTCAGGTGGGGGAATCAGAACCTTTACCGCGCCCCAGAATACCACATCCTGTGGACGGGGATGTAATCCCCCTCATCGCTGTTCAACATCCTCCATTCTGTGGGCGGAGTGGTTCAGTTAGAAGGTGCTTGATCCCATTCCGGTATCTGTGTTAAAGATACGGGAAGGATTTGAATGCTGTTTCATTAAATAAGGAGGTTATATGGGAAATTTGCGCATTCAGCACATGAAGGTCGGTGATAAATACGCGACTTCGTCCAGAATCGTCACCCGCACCGAAATCGAGAATTTTTGCGCCGCCACAGGGATGAAGCTCCCCATTTTTGCCAGTGACGAATGGGTAAAGGCAAGCCCCGAACACCAGGCGCTGCGCGTCAAAGGGAGCGTAGCCCCGGGGCAGTTTGCGATGGCGATCTTTCTGGGCAACCTCATCACCGATGGCCTTTTGGATGACGTTATCGTCCAGTTGGGTACGGACAAGGTAAAATATCTCGCCCCGGTTTATCCCTATGACACGCTGAGGACGGAAATCGAAATCACGGGCAACCGTGTCTCCAAATCAGGCACCCAGGTGATCGTCGACTACAAGTGGGTCGTCAAGAACCAGAATGATGTCATCGTGGAGCAGGGCGAGAACACCTGCATGTTTAAAAATGTATAGCCCTCTCAGGGCCGCATTTTCATAGGGGCTCGTTCTGGCAGCCGATGCCTGTCAGGGTGCTTCGTTCTGTATTGTTCATGATAACAGCACTTCTTCGCGCAAGGCGGGATGATTCCTATGGCGCTTCGGCGTAAGGCAGCCTTTGTCGATCTCAAATCCGGAAAGGTGGAGATCAAGGAAATCCCTCAGCAACTTCGGGAATCCTGCCTCGGGGGGCGAGGGATTGACATGCACCTTCTGTATAACCTGACGGAAACCGGTCTCGACACATGGGATCCCGGCAATATCCTGGTCCTGGGGGCCGGGGTGCTTGCTGGGACCCCGGCGCCCCTGGCGGCCGGGGTGATCCATATCGGCGGGAGGTTGCCTTTGAGCGGTATGGCCGGAAGCCTTATTCTGGGCGGTTTTTTCGGAGCGGAATTTCGCTTTGCCGGTTTCGATCACCTGGTGATCCGGGGTAGGGCCGACGGGCCCGTTTACCTCGGCGTGCAAGACGGAAAAATCGAGATCTGCGATGCAGCCCCGTTCTGGGACTCAGACTCTCTCGGAGCTCGGGGCGTCATCCGCGATACGCTGGGTGAGGATAATGCACAGGTGCTCAGTGTGGGAACGCCGGGCGAGGGGCCTCCGACACCCCTCGAATTGAGAACCGATGCTGTGCATGGCCTGGAAGCCTCCGAACTGGGCCTTCTGATGAAATCCAAGAACCTCAAG
>Ga0154454_1003_pt2 | contig 23493 bp, 19 predicted proteins | sample RifGroC2_FD_105647 | JGI IMG/M metagenome (GOLD analysis project Ga0154454, IMG submission 105647) | Syntrophobacterales bacterium GWC2_56_13 | reverse complement strand
GATCTGGCTCCCCCAGGCGATATCCTTCTTGGTCTTGTTGATCTCCCGAAGCTTTGCATTCTGCTCCCGGAGCTTAAGTTCATAAAGACGGGATTTCAGATATTTCATGGCCATCCCCTTGTTCTTGTGCTGCGAACGTTCATTCTGACACTGAACGACGATCCCCGTCGGCAGATGGGTAATTCTCACCGCCGAATCGGTTTTGTTGACATGCTGTCCGCCGGCGCCGCTCGAGCGGTAGGTATCGATGCGCAGGTCCTTCTCATCTATTTCGACGACGATCCGGTCATCCACCTCCGGATACACGAAAACAGAGGCAAAGGATGTATGCCTGCGGGCTCCGGCATCAAAAGGAGAAATCCTCACCAGGCGGTGGATGCCGATCTCGGCTTTTGCATAGCCGTAGGCGTATTCGCCTTGCAGTGTCCAGGTCACACTTTTTACCCCGGCTTCGTCCCCCGGAAGGTCATCGATGATAGTCGCTTTGAAACCCCTTCTTTCCGCCCAGCGCAGATACATCCTCAGGAGCATTTCCGCCCAATCCTGCGCTTCCGTGCCCCCGGCGCCCGCATGAATGGACATGATGGCGTTCATGGAATCCTGCTCGGATCCCAGCATCATCCTCAGTTCATCATCCCGGATGGCGGCGTGCAGTCTTTCCAGTTCTCCGCTGATCTCCAGCTGCGCCCGATCATCCTGTTCTTCAATGGCCATTTCAGTGAGAATCGCCAGATCATCGATATTGTTCTTCTGCTTCTTCCATTTTTCAATAATATCTGTCAACCTGCTCTTTTCCCGGAGAATATCGGTCGCCTTCTCCGGATCATTCCATAAACCCTCGCGCAGGGATTCCCTTTCCAGCTCCCGGATACGCAGCTCCTTTTCCGGGACGTCAAAGACACTCTCCCATGTGAGCTATTCTTCTTTTTAGATCGGTCAGTCTTTCATGAATTCCTTCCAACATTCCTGTTTCTCCTTTTCCTTGTTGAAATAATAAATATGATAAGCAGGGATATCCCGCACAGATAAACGAATAGATCCCCATATGCCGCATAAAAGGTCTTTTCGTCAATGATTTTTACCTCGCCCTTCAAAAAGGTCCTTTTAAAAATGCCCGTCCGGGACAGGATCTCCCCGGTAGGATCGATGATAGAGCTGATCCCGGTATTGGCTGCCCGCACAAGGTAAAGGCGGGTTTCAATCGCCCGGAAAACTGTCATCGACAGATGCTGGTATGGCGCCGATGTTCTCCCGAACCAGGCATCATTGGTTATGTTGACCAGGATCTCTGCTCCTTTCTGCTTGTATTCCCTCGCACCTTCCGGGAAGATCGCCTCATAGCAGATCAGAACACCCAGACGGCGCATATTGATGGTGAGGGGATAAAATCCTTTTCCCGCTTTGAAGTCCCCCACTCCGGCCACGAGTTTGCCGATGAAGGGAAAGAATCTCCGCAGCGGCACGTACTCCCCGTAAGGAACCAGATGAACCTTATCATATCTGCCGCTTAGGGTCCCATCGGGCCGGAGAAGGAAAGCGCTGTTCATATAATTGATGTGTCCTTCATCTTCCGCATAGCTTGGGCTGCCAAAAAGCAGCGCCCCCCCGGAAGTTCTGGCAACATCCATTACCGCTGCCTGCAGCGGATCCGGGCGCTGAAAGTAAAAAGGCGCTGCCGTTTCTGGCCAGATGATCAATCCCCCTGCGGCAGGCGCCGCCGCCAGGGTAAGCGAGCGGTAGATCTCCAACGTCTCCTTCTGGTACTGGGGATTCCATTTGGTGTTCTGATCGATGTTTCCCTGGATTAGCGACACGTCGAGTCCGGGCGCCTTGCTTAAGGACTCCCTTACATCAGCGGTCCGATAATGCCCATAACCGTAGATCGCGCTGATCACAACGCAGGCGGCAACCGCCTCTGTCAGGAGATATCTCTTCCGGCTTTTTCTCAGCAACAAATCGAAAAGAACCGTATTGATCAGAACGATCGCGAACGTGATGCCATAAATACCTGTAATATCGGTTAGTTGTATTATTTTACCGTAGAGATACTGGGAATAGGCCAGATTTTCCCAGGGGAATCCCGTCAGGAAATGAGAGCGGGCAAATTCGAGTACCGTCCATAGCAGGGGCGCCGACAGAAAGAGAAAGACACCCTTTGGCCGAAAGTATGCGACTCCCATGGCAAAACACGCCATACAAAGACTCATATATGCGGCGAGGAACAGCATGGCCAATATCCCCATATAGATGGGAAGATTGCCGTATTGCACAACAACATATGTGATCCAGTAGAGGATGCCGACATGCGCGACAAAGCCGGTGAGAAAGCCGATTTTAAATCCCTCCGCTGGCCGGGTATCCTTCAGGGCGTACAACAGAGGAATCAGTGCGACCCAGGCCAGGATACCACTTCCGAATTTCGGGAAAGACAGGAACAGGAGGAGGCCGGATAATACGGCCATTGTCAGCTGAAGGGGTGATATTTTTAAATGTGCTGTCATATGAATCAATGCGGCCAATGTCTCAGAGGGTCCGTAATAATTTAGGTTTGAGCATCTTGCCCCCCTCTTCCAGGATACTTTCTATCATCCTGATGTTTCCGTCCTTCTGTAATCCTTCAGACCAGGGATGGACAGCCCATTCATCATAACGAAAAGGGGGCTGACCATGGATGGTAAACCCCCTAAGTTATTGGCGGGGTCGATGGGACTTGAACCCACGGCCTCCGGCGTGACAGGCCGGCGTTATAACCAACTTAACTACGACCCCAAAAATATTTTTATCCACTATGGAAATTCGATGCTGCCGTTCTTCGTGATGCGGACCGGCCAGCCTTCAGGATTTCCCAATTTTCCTGGTAGGCGGAACAGGACTTGAACCTGTGACTTCCACGGTGTAAGCGTGGCGCTCTCCCAGCTGAGCTACCCGCCCGTATCACCCTTTTTTCTGCGTGGGTTTCTAACAGCAACGCTCTCCCTTGTCAAGAATTAAGTTCTCCTCCGTGTTTTCCCCTGGCTGTCAGAAAATAATGCATGCAAAGGAACTTCAGTTTTTTCCATAATGGCGTCTATAATGGGCAACATCATATCATCTTGCTTTGAATTTTCCTTCTCCTCTATTTTTTCCTCGGGCAGAAGCGCAACCTTCAAGACCTCATCGACATGATCCACGAAGATGATCTCCATGTCCTTCAGGATATTGGCAGGGACATCAGCCAGATCCTTTTCGTTGTCCTTGGGGATAATGACTGTACGAATATTCCCCCGATGTGCGGCCAGTAGCTTCTCTTTAAGGCCGCCGATCGGCAACACCCTGCCCCTCAGGGTGATCTCTCCCGTCATGGCCAGATCGCCTCTGACCTTACGCCGAATGAGAGCCGAGGCTATGGAAGTGGCCATGGTGATTCCAGCTGAAGGTCCATCCTTGGGAATGGCGCCCTCCGGCACATGGACATGGATATCCGTCTCCTTGTAGAAACCTTCCGTCAATCCGAACCTTCCGGCCCGGGCGCGGACATACGTGAGCGCTGCCTGTGCCGACTCCTGCATCACATCTCCGAGTTTCCCGGTCAGGGTCATTTTCCCCGTTCCCTGCATGATGGAGGCCTCAATCGCCAGGAGTTCCCCGCCTACCTCGGTCCAGGCAAGACCGATCGCGAGACCGATTTCATCCCGCCCCTCTGTTTCCCCATGACGGAATTTCGGCACACTCAAATAGCCCGGAACAGATTTCGAGGAAATCTTTATTCGGCCTTTTCCACCCTCCGCCACAATCTTCTTGGCTACCTTACGGCAGATGGAAGCGATTTCCCGCTCCAGATTCCTTACCCCCGCTTCCCGCGTATATTGACGGATGATCGTCAGCAGCGCACCGTCCGTAAAAAGAACACCGTCTTTTTTAAGCCCGTTGGCCACCATCACCTTGGGCACGAGGAAGCGCTTGGCGATATTGAGTTTTTCCGGCTCCGTATAGCCAGCCAGGCGGATGACCTCCATCCGGTCCTGGAGCGGCGCGGGAATCGTCTGGAGCACATTGGCCGTGGTGATGAACATGATATCGGATAGATCGTAATCGACTTCCAGGTAATTGTCGTTGAAGGCATAGTTCTGCTCAGGATCTAAAACCTCCAGCAGGGCCGAAGAGGGATCGCCGCGAAAATCTGAGCTCAGTTTATCCACCTCATCAAGGCAGAACACGGGGTTATTTGTGCCGGCCTTTTTGAGAAGCTGGATGATCTTTCCCGGCATGGCGCCGATATAGGTTCGCCTGTGTCCCCTGATTTCGGCCTCGTCTCTGACGCCGCCCAGTGAAAGCCGGACGAATTTCCGGTTGGTGGCGCGGGCCACCGACTTCGCAATCGAGGTCTTTCCGACACCCGGAGGTCCAACCAGGCAGAGGATCGGCCCTTTGTTCTTCTTCACGAGGGTCTGCACGGCCAGATATTCGATGATCCGCTCCTTGACCTTCTTCAGTCCGTAATGATCGTCTTCAAGGATGGTCTCCGATTCCTTCAGGGTATAACTGTTTTCTGTCATTTCGGACCAGGGCATGTCGAGCAGCCAGTCGATGTAATTTCTGACCACCGTCGCCTCCGCAGACATCGGGGCCATCATCTGCATCTTTTTGATTTCCTGCTTGACCTTCTTATGGGCCTCTTCGGAAAGCTTCTTCTGTTTCAGCCTTTTTTCCAGTTCAACGATTTCGTTTCGGAAATCGTCCTTCTCCCCCATTTCCTTCTGGATGGCCCGCATCTGTTCGTTGAGGTAGTAGTCCTTCTGGGTCTTTTCCATCTGTTTTTTGACCCTTCTTTTAATCTTCTCCTCAACCTGAAGGATTTCGATCTCAGAAAGCATCAGCTCATAGATCGCTTCCATTCTCTCGGAGACGTTGCCGATATCGAGGATTCTCTGCTTGTCCTCCAATTTTGCATTGACCTGTGATATGACTACGTCCGCCATTTTTGACGGGTCCTCGATGGAGGCGATGGTCCCCACCATCTCCAGATGCACTTTCTTTGTCATCTTGGCATAGGTTTCAAAGGAGTCCCGGATGCTCCTCATCAGGGCCTCTATCTTGACCCTGTCCAGCCCAACAAGTTCTTCCATTTCTTCGGCGCGCACCAGGAAAAAGTTATCACAGGGGAGATATTCGCGGATGATCCCCCGCATTTTTCCCTCGACCAGAACCTTGACCGTACCATCGGGCAGACGCAGAAGTTGGATGATGATTCCGACCGTTCCTATTGCATGGATGTCGTCTTCACCGGGATCATCCTTCTGGGCGCTTTTCTGGGCCACCAGGAAGATCCCCTTTTCCTCCTTCATGGCAAATTCCAGGGCGGCGATAGACCTTTCCCGGCCCACAAAAAGGGGGACAATCATATGGGGAAAGACCACCACATCCCGGAGAGGTAAAAGTGGGATGTCCATGATTTTCTCATTTACTTCCCCTTTATTTTCACGATCAAACATCATGTCTTCTTCCTGCTGTTGCGCTTTTTTTTCAAGCGGTTTCCGATTTCTTTTCAAATAGGAGGATCGGCTTTTCCTTGTTCAGCACCACTTCCTCGCTGATCACGCATTCCTTCACATCGCTCGTCGACGGCAAATCGTACATGATCTCGAGCATCGTATTTTCCAGAATTGCCCGTAACCCGCGCGCCCCCGATTTCCTTTCCGCCGACAGTTTTGCAACGGCCCGGAGGGCGCTCTCCGTAAATTTCAGTTTGACCCCTTCTAACTCGAACAGCTTCTGATACTGTCTGATAATGGCATCCTTGGGATCAACCAGTATTTTGATAAGATCTTCCTGCGTCAGCTCATTGAGCGTCGCGATCACCGGCAGCCTGCCGATGAACTCCGGAATCAGGCCGTATTTAAGAAGATCCTCCGGCTGGACTTCGGGTAGAAGCTGATCCGTCCTCTTTTTCCGTTTGCTTCTGATCTCGGCCCCGAAACCCATCGCGTTTACGCCGATCCGGCGGGCAATGATATCGTCAAGATCATTGAAGGCCCCGCCGCAGATGAACAGTATATTCATCGTGTCTACCTGGATAAATTCCTGCTGCGGGTGTTTTCTTCCTCCCTTGGGCGGAATGTTGGCCATCGTCCCTTCGATAATCTTGAGCAGGGCCTGCTGGACCCCCTCTCCCGAAACATCCCTTGTGATGGAAGGATTTCCTGATTTTTTTGCGATCTTGTCGATTTCGTCAATATAAACAATCCCTTTTGATGTCTTTTCCACATCATAATCAGCATTCTGAAGGAGGCTGAGAATGATATTTTCCACATCCTCACCCACATAGCCTGCCTCCGTCAGCGTGGTCGCATCGGCAATCGTGAAGGGTACATTCAGCATCTTTGCCAGCGTCTTGGCCAGAAGCGTTTTTCCGGAACCGGTCGGTCCGATGAGCAGGATATTGCTCTTCTGAATATCGACTCCCCCCATATCTACAGGGGAAAACAACCGGCGGTAATGATTATAGACGGCAACGGACAGGACTTTCTTAGGTCTTTCCTGGCCGATGACATACTGATCCAGAAATTTCGTGATGGCCTTCGGTTCCGGGATTCCCTTGCGGAACTCATCCGTACCCGGTTTTTCACATTCCTCTTCGACAATACAACGACACAGCTCGATGCATTCATCGCAGATATAGGCCGTGGGACCGGCAACCAGCTTTTTTACTTCATTCTGGTTTTTACCGCAGAACGAACAGAACAGAAGTCCCCGTCCTTCTTGTTGATCTCTTCCTTTTTTAACCATGTAAAAACCCCTATAATTGATATTTACGTAAAAAAGTCGAATTTCGACTCAATTTGTCATTACCGCGAAGGAGAGAATGAAGTTAGTTATTCTGGGCTCCCGTTTCCACGGTAGTGACATGATTTTGGACTCTTTTTGCGAAGCCGTCAAATTTTCTTGACGATGATCTCATCAATTATACCATATTCCCTGGCTTGCGCACCAGTCATGTAATAATCCCGCTCCGTGTCGGCGGTGATTTTTTTCATGGGCTGCCCCGTCAGTTCGGCCAGGATCTGGTTCAGATCCTCCTTCAGCCGCAGAATCTCCCTGGCCTGAATATCGATGTCCGTTGCCTGTCCCGAAAACCCGCCCAACGGCTGGTGGATCAGGATTCTCGAATGGGGCAGAGCATACCTTTTCCCCTTCTGGCCCGCCGCCAGCAGAAGCGCGCCCATGCTGGCCGCCTGTCCCATGCAGACTGTAGAGACTGCGGGCTTGATGTATTGCATGGTATCGTAAATCGCAAGGCCTGAGCTGACATGCCCGCCGGGGGTATTCAGATAAAAAAAGATCTCCTTATCAGGATCCTCTGATTCCAGATAGAGCATCTGCGCGATCACCAGGTTAGACACTTCATCGTCGATAGCCGTTCCCAGGAAAACGATGCGATCCTTCAGGAGCCTTGAATAGATATCAAAGGCTCTCTCTCCCCGTCCATCCTGTTCCACCACCATTGGTATAAGGGTCATTTTCCTTTCTCCGGGATTTTGGAATTTTCCTTCCTTATTGAAGTGATCATGGCTTTTCCCTCCAGTAATTCATAGGTCTTGCGGCTCAGGAGCTTGCTCCTGATGTTTTCGATCAGGTCATCCTTTTCAAGAGATTTTTTCAAAGTCCCATAATCCTGAGCCCTCTGTGCGGCGATCTCCCGGATCTCTTTTTCCACCTCGTCTTCACCGACGGTCAAGGCCTCCTTCCAGGCGATGTTCTTGAGAAGAAGAGTTGTTTTTACGATCTTGATCGCCTCTTCACGGAACTGATCATGGAGTTTAAAGCTGAAATCGGCCGCCCGCTTCGGATCCATACCGCCGGCAGCCATTCTCTGCTGCGTATCGGCCATCATGTAATAGATCTGATGCTCCACATATGACGTTGGGACCTCAAAGTCATTGTTCGCCAGAAGTTTTTCACTGAGTTGCCTCTCAAAATCCGCAGCTGTTTTACGCCTCTTCTCCTCTTCAAGATTATTCCGCACATCGGTCCTGAGGGCATCCAGTGATTCGTATCGCTCAAAGTTCTTAATAAATTGATCATCAATCTCCGGCAGCTTCTTGATACGGATCCCTTTGATGCTTACCGTAAAATCGACATCCTTTCCCGCCAGATGCGGGGCATGATAGATTTCGGGGAATTTGACCAGGAAAGAGTCCGTTTCCCCCTTTTTCATGCCGATCAACTCATCCTCAAAACCGGGAACAAACGCCTTTGAACCTATCTCCAGTAAATAATTCTCGGACTTCAGCTCTTTAAGCGGTTCGCCGGCAAGGAAACCTTCAAAATCGAGGGTTACGAAATCCCCCGGGAGCACCCCGCGATCCTCGTGGACCTCTTCCATCGTGGCGAACTGCTGCCGAATCTCCTCCATTCTTGTTTCAAGATCCTCTTCTGTCACGACCGGCTCTTCTCTCTCGAGTTCCAGCCCGAGATAGTCTTTCGGCTCGATGATTGGTTCCACTTCGACCGTTGCCGAAAAAACAAAATCCTTTTCCATTTCGATCCCCTTCTGTTCGATCTCGGGCCGAGTCACCGCGGGGATCTGTTTCTCTTGCAAAGTCTCCCAATAGTATCTGTTTATCAGCTTGGACACCGTCTCTTCTTCCGCCTGTCCCCGGTAGTGCATTTCCAGTATCCCCCTCGGAATCCTTCCCGGCCTGAAACCTCTTATCTTGGCCGTCTTGCTCACCTGACGGTAAACCGCGTCCAGTTCATTTTTCACATCCGCCCAGGCAATATCAAATGACAATTTCTTCTTGACGGAACTGATATCTTCAATCTTTACGGCGGCACTGATGTCACTCACGGCAATAGACTCCTTTATCAAAAGACATTTTATCCGTATAATCCTAAGATTGGTGCGAGAGAGGGGACTTGAACCCCTATCCGCTCAGGCGGGCTGGATTCTAAGTCCAGTGCGTCTACCAGTTCCGCCACTCTCGCATGGTAAAATCCTTACTCACTATATGCTTTACCCCTCCGATTGTCAACATCCATTATCGGATCAGCCTCTGAAATATGTTAAAAAACCGCCTGTTCGGCGGTTTTCATTTTTTATTGGTCGGGGCGAGTGGATTTGAACCACCGGCCCTCTGAACCCCATTCAGATACGCTACCAGACTGCGCCACGCCCCGACCTGAATCATCTCACTTTCAGTGATTGCTTACCACCATCAGCGGGTCATGTCAAGTATAAGGATAATGAAGCATAAATAACCTTGAATTAAGAAAGCGGGTGAGGTATATACCATTTGTGTTTTGGGGGAATATGATGGTTCAAGGGATGGTAATCGATAGTTTGAGAGCTTGGAAAATCAGCTCCCTTCGCGCTCAAGAAATTTTACGGATTTTCCCGCTTCTTTTTCTTCTGATCTTTATCATCCCTACTGCTTCGGAATGCAAGGCGGATATATATAAATATGTGGACGCGGAGGGGGTCATCCACCTTACCAATGTCCCCACGGAACCCGATGTTCCTTACATCCTCGTTATGAAGGAGAAACGGGTTATCTTTCAACTGGGGGGCGATATAACCCGCTATGACGATCTGATTACCAGGACCGCCGAGAAATATCATGTCGATTCCGCCCTGGTAAAAGCCATCATCAAGGCGGAATCGAACTTCAATCACCGGGCTGTTTCACCCGTCGGCGCCCGGGGGTTGATGCAACTCATGCCGGCCACGGCGGCCACGCTGCAAGTCCAGGATTCCTTCCATCCCGAAAAAAATATCGATGGAGGCGTCCGCTACCTGCGCTATCTTATGAATCTGTTCAACGGCAATCTTCCCCTGGTGCTGGCCGCATACAACGCCGGCGAAAATTCTGTAATTCGCTACAACAACCACATCCCCCCCTATCAGGAGACACAGGTCTATGTAAAACGGGTCCTGGACTATTTCAACAGGTACAGCGGTGGAAACCGGACCCCCTGACCGGGAGCGCGTCCCTAAAGCACCGCCTTCTGGAAGGGATAGGGGGCGCAATGCAAACCATATTTTTTAGCCGGGTGTTTCCGCCTTGGCGGCGGAGATTTACAGGGATCAGGGGGTAGATTTTACCGTCAGATATTTTTTGAGATCGTTCAATCTTTTTTCCTTTATTCCCCGGACAGCCGTAAGATCCGAAATCTCTTCAAATCTTCCTCGTTCCTGCCTCAGTTGCACAACTTGAGCCGCGAGCTTTACGCCGATGCCGGGTATCAGCAAAAGCTCCTCCTCCGAAACGCTGTTGAGGTCAACCGGCAGACCCAGGGCAAGCCTCTTGGGGGCGGCCAGATCCCTGATTTTAAGCACACCTCCCTCTGCAGAGATGGAGATGGTAGAGTCATTAGAAACCACGGCGCCTGGAATGTCTACCTGATCCAACCTTTCCTCCACCCCCGCGACTTTGAGGATTTCCGGAATGGCTCTCCCATCCGGAAAGAAATAGATCCCATCCGCCCCCCTGCCGCCGACAACCTCCACCGCAATCACACCCGGGCCTTGGTTTCCCCACGGCAGAGGCGATTCTCGAACCGCACGTCCGGCGTTCAGAAGTTGACCTCCATAGAGGGCCAGGGAGGCGATCAGAACGACCAGGGCGCCCAGGCGCTGTCCCTCGCTGATCAGCATCTATGATTCCTTTTCCAACCCGAAGGCATCGTGCAGAACCGTGACCGCCAGTTCCGTGTATTTAGCCTCCACGACACAGGACACCTTTATTTCGGAGGTGCTGATCATCATGATGTTGATCCCTTCCTTTGCAAGAGTGGCGAACATCTTCGCTGCAACTCCGGAATGGCTGATCATCCCCACACCGATGATGGATACCTTCGCCACATTGTCATCCACCTCCATCTTTTCCGCGTCGACATCTTTGAGCACTTCCGAGATGATTCGAGTCGCCTCACTGATATCCTTCCGGGATACGGTAAAGGTCAGATCAGTATGCCCATCGATGCTCGCATTCTGGATGATCATATCGACGACGATATTGTGTTCAGAAAGAGGCGTGAACAGACGGGCCGCAACACCGGGCCGGTCCGGAACGTGAACCACCGTGATTTTTGCCTGATCCCGATCATAGGTTACGCCGGATACCACTTCCTTCTCCATATCTCTCTCCTCCTTGGTCACCAATGTTCCCCCTTCATCCGTGAATGATGATTTCACATACACGGGCACATTGTATTTCTTGGCGAGTTCCACGGCGCGCGGCTGAAGCACCTTTGCCCCTGCCCTTGCCATCTCAAGCATTTCGTCATAGGTGATCCGGTCCATCCGCCGCGCTCTGGAGCAGATATTGGGATCAGTCGTATACACCCCGTCGACGTCTGAGTAGATGTCACAGACATCGGCCTTCAGCGCGGCTGCCAGAGCCACGGCACTGGTGTCCGATCCCCCTCTGCCCAGGGTGGTGACGTTGTTTTCCCGATCCACACCCTGAAAACCGGCGACGACCACAACGGTCCCCTTCTTGAGTTCATCCCGAATGGCGGTCGTCTCCACCTGCAGGATCCGGGCCTTCTTGAAGGCCTGATCTGTCAGGACCCTGACCTGAAAACCGAGGAAGGATTTAGCAGGGCAGCCCATGCCGTTGAGCATGATCGCCAGGAGCGTCACGGTCACCTGCTCGCCCGTAGAAATAAGGGAGTCGTACTCTCTCGCATCAGGTTCGTCCGCCGCCTTCTGTGCCATATTGATCAAGCGATCCGTCTCCCCGGCCATGGCCGACAGTACAACCACCACATCATTTCCCGCTTCCCTCGTCCGGATTACCTTCCTGGCCACGCTCGCAATCTTGTCGATATTGGCAACCGATGTACCGCCATACTTCTGAACCACAAGAGACATCTATTCAAATCCTCCTTCTTTGAAGGTCCGTTCCCAGAAACCGATTCTCTCCGGGCAAGCGGAAAACTCTATTTTTCTCACATTCTCATCCAGCCAGGAAATAACGATGAAAAGAGCTTCGTCCGGAATGGCATCCCGGATCTTCTCCGCCCATTCAATGACCAGTACGCCGCTGCCGAGAAGGTATTCTTCATACCCCATCTCGTGAAGGTCTGCTGAACCTGTCAGGCGATAGACATCCAGGTGATAGAGGGCGGCTTCCCTTCCGGGATACTCGTTGACGAGGGTAAACGTCGGGGAGGTTACCGTATAACTGCCGGGAACGCCGAGGCCACTGGCAATCCCCTGGGTCAGGCAGGTCTTGCCGGCCCCGAGCTCTCCGGTCAGAGCAACCAGATCCCCACCCTTCAGTCCTCTGCCCAGAATCTTCCCGATCCGGAAGGTCTCCGTAGGACCTTCTGAAATCAGGACTAATGATGATCGATCTCCGGCCACCTCTGTCTGAACCCGCCTTTTCACTGCCCAACAAGCAAGACTTTTGTCTTATTTTTTTACCGCAGAATTTCAGGAGGGGTTTCCCTTCCCGCCTATCAACGGGCTGCCCTCGCCGACGATCAGCTTATGCCCTGATCAAGGCATCCGCCATAGCCGCTACCTTCTTCATTGTCTTAACGTCATGAACCCGGATGACCCGGCTCCCGTTCATGATGGCCGCTGTGACCGCCGCCGCCGTTCCTTCGATCCGTTCCCGAGGGGTCCCTCCCGTGACCGTGCCGATAAATGATTTCCGGGACGCCCCCGTCACGATCGGCCTCCCCAGCACTTTGAATTCGCCGAGATAGCGGATCAACCGCATATTGTCCAGAGCTGTCTTGCCGAATCCCAGCCCCGGATCGACCATGATCTGTTCCGGATCGATGCCGATCTCCCCCGCTTTTTCGATGCGCTTTTGCAGGAAAGCGATGATGTCGCCGCGCAGGGATCGGTATGTCAGGTCCCCCTGCTGCATCTCCTTCGGCTTACCCCGCATGTGCATGAGGATGAGGGCGGCCCTTGCATCGGCTACGACCTTTGCCATGGAATTGTCGAAATCCATCGAACTGACGTCATTGACGATCTCCGCCCCTTCCGCCAAAGCCTCGCGCGCCACGGCCGCCTTCATGGTATCGATCGACAGCGGGATATCGATCCTCCCGGCAAGTTCCCGGATCACGGGGATCACCCTTTTGAGCTCCTCTTTCACCTCCACGGAATCCGATCCGGGACGGGTTGACTCGCCGCCGATATCGAGGATATCCGCCCCCCCCTCTACCATCCGAATCCCCTCTTCCACGGCCATTTCCGATGATGCAAACCTGCCTCCATCCGAAAAGGAATCGGGCGTCACGTTAAGGATCCCCATGATCAGTGTACGCTCTCCAAGTTGAAGATTCCTTCTGGACGTTCGGACGGCCAGCGACTCCAATAAGAGATTTTTCAAGATCAAGCGGATCCGGTCGGATATCCTACTCAAACCGAAGGGCTGAGCGGCGACCTTTTCGACGAAACGTTGCATCTGTTTGAGCGTCCCCATCAGGATGACGTCCGTCCGGGCGATGCTGCACGCGACTGCCCCGCGGGCCACAGCCGCATCCCCTCCGAGGGAGAGCATTTCCTGCTTGATGATATTAGCCACCCTGCATTCCAGCCCCTCAAGGATGATGTTCATATGGATCATCTTCGGAAGCATCGCCTGAATGCCGTGGGGGTCCGCCTCCAACCCCTTCAGGATATCCAATGCCTCTTTCTGAGTGGTTAAATGTAGATGTCGCGCCCTTAATTCTTCCATACCCGCATTTTTTTCCTGAGCGCCCGTCCCGAGGGCAGTGCATCTTCAGCGGCCTGTGAGGGACTTCCCCCCTTACCCCTCCGCATTCATCCCCGTCCACAGGACGGGGCTTTTAGCGGAAGGATTTTATAAACTCGGGATTGTCGGCAGTGACCCGGACAGGCCTCTTTGGCTTATCCTTCCGGAACCGGATTCAGAACGTCCTGCAAATTTCCTGTTCCGATGATCTCATCCAGTTCCAGTCCGTTCAGGACCTCCTTCTCCAGCAGTTCCGAAGCGATTCTGTTGAGGATATGAATGCGATCAGACAGGATCTTCTTGGCGTTTTCGTAGCATTTCATCACGATATGAGAGACTTCCCTGTCGATCTTCCGGGCGGTATCCTCGCTGTAATCCTTGTGGGTGGCAAATTCTCGTCCAAGGAAGATCTGCTCGTCCTTCTTCCCGTAGCTCAGGGGGCCCATTTCATCGCTCATGCCCCATTCGCAGACCATTTTCCGGGCAAGATTGGTAGCGCGTTCGATATCATTACCGGCGCCGGTGGTGAAGTCCTTCAGGACCAGTTCCTCCGCCGCACGTCCTCCCAGCAGGATCACGATATTATTCATGAGATATTCCCGCGGATAGGTGTGCTTTTCGTCTACCGGCAACTGTTGCGTCACCCCCAGGGCGTGGCCCCGCGGAATGATGGTCACTTTGTGGATCGGATCGGTTCCGGGCAGCATCCTGGCTACCAGGGCATGCCCCGATTCATGATAGGCCGTGTTTTTCTTCTCGGCATCGCTGATCACCATGCTTTTCCGTTCCGTTCCCATGAGAACCTTGTCCTTGGCATACTCAAAGTCGCTCATGGTCACCTTTTCCTTGTCGAACCGGGCGGCATAGAGGACCGACTCGTTGACAAGATTCTCGATGTCGGCGCCTGAAAAACCGGGCGTCCCGCGGGCAATGACGGCGAAATCGACATCGTCTCCCAGGGGAGTCTTGCGGGCGTGAACCTCGAAGATCTTTTCTCTCCCCTTGACATCGGGCAGCGGCACGACGACCTGCCGGTCGAAACGACCGGGCCGAAGCAGTGCGGGGTCGAGGACATCAGGACGGTTTGTCGCCGAAACCAGGATTACTCCTTCATTGGATTCAAAACCGTCCATTTCAACGAGGAGCTGGTTGAGCGTCTGCTCTCTCTCGTCGTGGCCCCCTCCCAGACCTGCGCCCCGGTGACGTCCCACCGCATCGATCTCATCGATGAAGATGATACAGGGGGCGTTCTTCTTGCCCTGGTTGAATAGATCCCGGACCCGCGACGCGCCGACCCCAACGAACATCTCGACAAAATCGGAACCGCTGATGCTGAGAAAAGGAACATCCGCCTCACCGGCGATCGCCCTTGCAAGTAGAGTCTTTCCGGTGCCGGGCTGCCCCACGAGGAGCAATCCCTTGGGAATTCTTCCCCCCAGTTTGGTGTATTTCTTGGGATCACGGAGAAAGTCGATAACCTCCTGAAGTTCGGCTTTGGCCTCTTCGATGCCGGCCACATCGGCGAAGGTGACTTTTTTCGATTTATCCGTTACCAGGCGCGCTCTGCTTTTTCCGAAGGCCATGGCCTTGCCGCCACCGCCCTGCATCTGCCTCATGAAAAAGATCCAGACACCGACCAAAAGCAACATGGGAAGCCAGGAAACCAGGATGGTCATATACCAGGGTGAATCATCCACCGGTTTGGCGGAGATGCGGACCCCCTTTTCCTTCAGGAGGGCGACGACACCCGCATCTTTGGGAGCATAGGTTTTGAAGGCCATTCCGCTTGTCAGTCTTCCAGAGATATTGTCTCCCTGGATCGTCACCTCGGTGACCTGAGTCTTATCCACGTAGCTCAAAAAGTCGCTGTAGATGATATCCGTCTGAGCGATCTTGGGCTGATTAAAAAGGTGGTAGATCATCACAAACACGAGGCTGATGACGAGCCACAGCGCAATGTTCTTCTGCAGGGGATTCAATCTGTTTTCTCCTTTAATTTAAAAGATGAAGGTCAGCCGCCTTTTTGGACGACCGAAATTCCATCTCGCTGATTTTTTTCTCTTATAATATCGGTACGTCTATTTCAAACCATTTCTGCTTTCAATACCATTTTAGTCTCCAGGGCCACCTTCACCCGTTCACTGATCCTTTCGCCGGCAATCCAGATCACCGAGCGGGCATCGACAAGCAGCGGGATCTTCCACCGGCAACGAAGGGGAATCTTCCGGTCGATGAAATAGGATTTTAACTTTTTCACTCCGCCCATCCCCAGCGGCTCTATCCTGTCTCCCGGCCTCACGTTCCTCAAGATCAGGGGGGGAGTGATGCGATCGTAATCCATGAAAGCGGCTTGCGGCAACTCCTTTATGGCATGAACATCAGGTTTTTCAACAAATTCGAAACGGACGGTCACGCCTGTCTCGCGCAGATAAACTTTCCCTGGAATCTCCACGCGGTATTCATACTCCGGCGGTGTTTCCCGCCCGGCGCCTCTCCTTTCCCGGCCGCTTCCCTTTCTGATCCTGAGGGTGTTCTGCTGCTTCTCCACGCCGATCCGGAAGGGAAGATCCAGAGAAATGGGGCGGCATTGCGGATGGCGGCAAAGCTCCAGAACCGCCTCGATGTGGCGATAACCGATACCGCTTCCCGATGGGGTGGCGGCCTTCAGCAGATACTTGATGATCCGTCCCTGCAGGGCTTCATGCAAAGTCAGAAATTCCGTCAGGGGCAGAAAGAGATCCCCTGCCCCAGGAACAAGGCCCCAACGATCAAGAGTCTGCCGGACAACGTCCCGCAGATAATCATCCTCCCGGCGGGTGATCTCCGCGGCATGACAGAGTCCCGCAACCATCCGGGGATTGTAGCTTTTAGTCAATTCCGGAATCAGCTCATTTCTGATTCTGTTGCGCAGGAAAACTGGGTTCAGATTGGAGGTGTCCGTCATGTACGTCAGCCCTTCGCGCTTAAGAAATTTCAGGATATCTCCTCTCCCCACGTGCAGAAGGGGGCGGATGATCCTACCCTCTCTCACCGGCACAATCCCCTTCAGGCCTTCAGGACCGCTTCCCCGGATCAGGTTGATCAGGACGGTTTCCGCCTGATCGTTGCGGTGATGCCCGGTGGCAATCTTCCGGGCGCCGCATTTTTCCGCCGCGTCTTTCAGAAACCGATACCGTTCCTCCCGCCCGACCTCCTCCAGCGAATGTCCCTTACCCTTTTGCAAAAGGCGGATGTCAACCGTTTTGCAGATACACGCAATCCCCATCCCTGCGGAAAGGCTGCAGATAAAATCCTCCTCCTGCCCCGCTTCGGCTCCCCGGAGGCCATGATTGAGGTGCGCAGCCGTCAGGCGCAGCCGATATTCGGCGGAGAGGAGAAGAAGCACCCGCAGGAGGGCCACCGAGTCGGGACCGCCCGAGACCGCAACGAGGAGGTGCTCGTCCCGCGTCAGCATGGCGTACTTCTCGACGGTTTTCCTTACCTCATTGAGCATATCCGTTGAAATCGCCTCAAGCAAAAAGTGTCTTCAGCTCCGCCAGCGCCTCACAGCTCCTGTCGGGGGCGAGGGAAAGAAGCTTGTCCCTCTGCGTGAGGCCGCCCAGAAAAGAGCAGCTTAACGCCCCTGCCTGCCGGGCCACGAGGATATCGTTGATACCGTCGCCGATCACCACCGTCCGCTCCGGCGCCGCCTCCCACTTCTCCATGACAAACTGCAGCAGCCTAGGATCAGGCTTCGCATAAGGGGTGCTGCCCCCGCCGATGATCTCCAGGAAACGGGAGGCGATCCCCAGTCCTTCCGCAATCTTCATGGCATATTGCTGCGTTTTGTTGGTTAAGACGACCTTACGTTTATAGTCAAAGTGGTCGAGCATGTCCAGTACATCCGGATAGAGTGTCGTGTGATCGAGCAGATGCTCCATATAGTGGGCCGAGAATATCGCCATCCCCTGATCCAGACGTTCTTCCGCATGGGGACCAAGGGCTCTGCGAACCAGCATCTGTACACCGTCGCCGATTAACCCCCGGATCGTCTCAGACGCAATCACGGGCAATCCGAGAGTTTGCAACGTATGGTTTACAGCAGCGGCCAAGTCCTTTTCCGACCGCACGAGGGTTCCATCCAGATCGAATACCATCAGCTCAACCGATTCCATGCATCCCGCCATTCCTTATGGTTTTGCGTGATTTATAACGGGCTTACATCCGTAGTCCTCAGCATATTTTTTGATGGTAAAACGCGGTCCTCAGGACGATTCTTCCAGCGCCCCGGCTATATGACGGACCGTTTGCCGGCAGATCCCGGCAGAGATCTCCGGCGAGAGGAAATAGCCTGGTTGTTGTCTGTAAACCTCCTCCACCAGCTCCGTTACGGTTTCATCGATGGAGCCAGTGCGCCGATAGAGCGCTTCGATCTGGATCCGGTTCTCTCTGGCCGCAGCGATGCTTCGGCAGATGTACCCTTCCGCCTCCCGCCCTGTCACATACCCGTAATGATCGGCGCACAAAATATCGACTTTGAGCGGTTTCAGCTTCTCCAGACTCTCCTGATGCTGCGTGAAATTGGAATTTCCGGAGGGAATGATCATCTCCGCGTAAGGGATTCCGCCTCCGTCTGATGGAAAGAGGGCATTGATTTCACGAACATAAGCTGAAATGGAGCAGGAGGAGTGACCGGGGGTTTCCAGGATCTGAACCGATATGCCCCCTAAATCTATTTCCGCCCCTTCGGAAACCACCCTGCCGGTTATGTCATTACGCCACTCCACGTCCTGTCCGGTCAGACACCCGGTCAAACCCATTCTGTCCGCAACCCGACGGCTGAAGGCGTTGACCGTCTCTATTCCCTTCGGCATGTTGAGGATTTCCCACGCCCTGGCCGAGGCGTAGACATCGATCTCCGGATTGCGGCGTTTGAAGAGGGGGACAAGCCCCACATGATCGAAATGGGCATGGAGGATCAGCAATTTTTCGATCTTCTTTTCATCGATCCCGAAGGCGTTCAACTGGCTCAGGACGACTGGCGCCAGGTAGCTCAATCCCCCGCTGATAATCAGGGAACACCTATCTCCCTCCAAGAGATAGATTCCTGATTCCTCCCGCCCGAGATACCAGAGGCGATCGCAGATTTTTCCTGCATCGCGGCTTCTCATCCTGCGCCCCCGTTCACTTTCCGTAGACGACGATATTCGCGCCTTTTTTCAGCTTCTTCACCAACTCGTCAAAAGCCGCCTGTTTTTTCTGCTGTTCGAGGAAGGCGCCGATCCGTTTCTTTGTCTCCCCCTCCAGTTTTATGATCTGCTCGCTCCGATGTTCGAGAATTTGAATGATATGAAAGCCGAAATCTGTTTCCACCACGGGCCCGATCTCACTGTTTTTCTGAGAAAACGCCGCATCCTCGAATGGTTTCACCATCTGTCCGCGGGAAAAGAAACCGAGATCGCCGCCGCTCTGTTTGTTAGGGTCGTCGGAATTCTTTGCAGCCATATCCGCAAAATCAGCGCCCGCTATAAGCTGTTTTCTCAGTTCTTCCGCCTTCGTTTTTTTATCCGCCTTGATCTTTTCAGTATCTTCCGGCGCCTTGGCCACAAGAATATGACGGGCATGAACCGACTCGGGCTTCGTAAATTTATCCCGATTCTTCTTATAAAATTCAGCCATTTCCTTATTTGTCGGCTTGCCCTTCCCCCCCAGCTCCTTCATTATCAGCTTGTTGATCCGAATATTCAACCCAATCTCTTCGCGCATCTTGGCGGCATCGATTTTGTTTTTCTTCAACAGCTCGTCCATCGTCACTCCGGCAGGCAGTTGGGACTTGATCTCCGCTATGACATCCGCTATCTCTTTTTCGGTAACGGTTATTTTCCTGTTGCTGATTTCCCTGTTCAGAAGGGTGCGGGCAATGAATCCATCGATCAGTCCTTTCCGCATCTCTGCCCTGGTATTTTCGATACTCTCGGCCGGAATCTGGTCCTTGATCAGCGCCATTTTCCCCTGCATTTCCGCTTCAAGCTCTCCCTGCGTCAGCTTGCTCCCTTCGACTTCCACCGCAACCCCCGCAGCATCGGCACCCTTTGCGGGCACGGACGCCTTATCGGGAGGCGCACTCACTCCCGGCGCTGCGGCGTTCTCTTGACTCGGCGCCGTAGCAGCTTTTGCTGTATTTGCCGCCTTCTCCTCCTTTGAGCTGCACCCCGCTGCGATAATGAAGATGAAGAAAAAGGCTGTTATGATAAAAAGAAATTGTCCCTTTTTTTTACTCACGATCATTCCTCCCCGGTCATTGAAGTCGTAATACCCCCATATATTCCGTAGCTTATTCGGCTTGTCGACCACGGCGGCAGGGCAAGCAGAACAAACGGACGCCGGAGTATATTCAAAAGAGATGCAGACGTCAAGAACCCACTTCAGGAACAGGGAAACTGATAGCGCAGTTCTTCCAATATCCGGAACTGGAGGTCCAACTCCAAGGTTCCCTCCGGGGAATTAGGGGGGATCGGGATGGACCCGCCCGCCCGGTCGAGAAGCCCCTTCAGGCCGTCGAATAGGGGGACCGGGGGAAAGGCAGAGCGGCTGAGATGGTGAATCAGCCTCAGGGTCTTCAATCCGTCGAACCAGACATGGAATTGACGCCGGAGGTAGGCGGGATTGCTACAGTTTCTCCTTATGACCCGCCAGTTCCTGTCAAAACGGCTCATCCGGAGATACTCCTCCAACAGAAAGTGAATGCGTCCGGCCGCGACCAGGATCGCTCCCGGATCCCGGTCCGGATCGGCCTCCATCCCGGCAAGCCACTCTCTGAGAATGTCGAAAACCCTGGGATCGTAGAGTCGGCACTCATCCCCCCCGCCAGTCATGAACCGGAGCACCCATCGTCCGGTTCCGAAGGGCGCCCGACCCGACGGCCGTGGCGAAGGGAAGACAGTCGTTTCTCTGACCACTTCTATTTTTCCGATCTTGCAAAGCTTGTTGAGGAAATAAAAGTCCTCCGCCGCAGCCCGCCGGTTCATTCCCCGGACACTTACATAGCTCTCCGCCGTACAGGCCATCGTCGATCCGATCGAATGGAAGGCATAAGGCGATCCTGCGAAGGAGAGGCCGATCACATATGACCGTAGAAAGATCTCATAGCCGCAGATCGCAAGAAGAATTTCTGGATCGGAAGGCTTCTGATGGGCATAGGCCGACACGGCCGCCGGATTGCCAGTCTCGGCAAAATGGCGTCCGACCGCAGAAAGGTAGTTCTCATCGACCAGCGTGTCGGCATCCAGGCAGCAGATCACTCCCCCGCCTGTTCCCCGGCCGTCGAGAAGTTTCAGAGCCACATCCATGCCGATCTTTCTCGCCGTCCCCACGCCCCCGTCACGATCCGGGATTTCCAGACCGGGGGAAGAAGCGTCAATGCAGGCGAGACGAAGACCGCTGCGGGCGATCTGCCGGATGTCATCCAGCATCCCTGTATGGCGGGATAAGGAAGGCGGACGCCCGGGGACGAGCGCGTTAAAAATATTCAGCATCTCGCGGTTGTCAAGGATATCCGCTTCCGCGGCAAGATGCGGACGGTGGTTGTTCACGACGCAGATGACAAGGGTGCGTCGGAGCTCGCGAGGGGAATTCCCGGCGATACTGGCCAGCGTCCGGAAAAGAGACGAGCTTTCTGCCAGGGCCGGGATAACGACCGCCCGCTCCACCCCGTCGACCGACGCCGTCAGGAGGGGGCGAACCGGAGATACCCCATAAGTATGCAGGTATTTTTGTGTTCGTGGCGAGAGATTCATGCCGTCCTTCGGGCGATCAGGTCCATGGCGGCATCATCATCGGCGCCGTCGATCCAGTGGATCAGAACGCCGTTTCTCTCCATGCGCCTGAACCAGGTTTCCTGCCGCTTGGCAAACTGGCGAATGCGCATATTCAATGTCTGAAACATCCCCTCACGGCTCATTCTCCCCTGGAGGTGCAGAGCGATATATCGGTATTCCAGACCGTAGGAATCGATTCTTTCCCATCCGATGCCCCTTTCATGGAGCTGCTGCACCTCCTCGATCATCCCGGCCTCCAGCCTGGATTGCAGACGGGCTGTAATCTTCCGGCGCAGCTCTTCTCTCTCGCAGCGGATTCCGATGACAAGGGGAGCGATCTTTACAGGCGGTTCTGTCTCCCGGGGCTGATTCTGCTCGAACTCGGCAATTTCGATTGCCCGGATGAGCCTTTTTTTCTCCAGAAGGTCGGTAGTATTGTGGGCGTAGGGGCAGAGTGTCAGGAAACGGCGGCGGAGAAACGGCATCTCCTCCCAGGCCAGTTCCTCACGGAGCCTTTGATTTTCTGGAACCGCCGGCATGCGGTACCCCCTGATGACCGCATCCAGATAGAGACCCGATCCTCCCGTCAGGATCGGGACATTCCCCCGCGCTGAGATTTCCTGGAAACAACGGTAAAAGCGGTCCTGAAAGTCAAAGACACAGAATTCCTCAGTCGGCTCTATGATGTCGATCAGGTGACAGGGGACAACAGACCCACCCCGTCCGTATGCGGAAAGATCTTTCCCCGTCCCCAGATCCATTCCTATATAGACCTGACGGGAATCGGCAGAGATGACCTCACCGCCGATCCGCCTTGCCAAACGGATGGCAAGATCCGTCTTCCCTGAGGCCGTAGGCCCCAGAACAACAAGCAGGTTACCGATTTCCCCGAACCTCCGGATCACGCCTTCTTCCATCATAAGATTCTCTGATCATTCCCGGAACTTTTCTTGAAATGGTCTGCAAAAGAGTGTTTATAAAACCACTTATTTGCCTATGTTACAATAGTTTAGAGAAAAATAAAATGCCCCGGTCGCCATCGGCAACCGGGGCATCCGCTGCTGAACACATTTTCCTTACAAGGGCTGTACGTTTACTGCGGCAGGTCCCTTCTTGCCTTGTTCGACATCAAAGCGAATTCTCTGACCCTCGTATAGTGTCTTGAAGCCTTCGCCCTGAATGGCGCTGAAATGAACGAAAACATCTCCGCCTTCATCATTCTCGATAAAGCCGAACCCCTTTTTCTCATTAAACCACTTTACCTTACCTTCTGCCAAAGCTTTACCCCCCCCTTTCCTAAGATTTACCCAAGCGGGTTTCGCATCCTGCAGCCATAAAAAAACCACCCCTTCTCAGAACCAAGTCCTGAGCCGGCGTGGCTTGACTATCCTGCAAAATATGAACACCCAACTCTTTCCTGTCCCGCCAATCTAAGTCTTCAAATCAGGTCCCAGACACAAGAAACATCCACCGGGCGGATGAGTCCCACTAACATCTCTTTTTTAAAAAAGCAAGTTATTTTTCATCTGGTGAATATTTCTATCACTCCTTTCTTCGGAAGGACAGTTCTTGATCGGCCCATCGGGCGCCCTTCCGATCCCTATTCCAGTTCCGGAGAAACTGCACCAGGAGGCGGACCCCCACCCCCGAGGCGCCCTTGGGAATGTAAGGTTTTTCCTTCATCAGCCAGGCCGGGCCGGCGATATCCAGATGGACCCAGGGATAACCTCCGGTGAATTTACTCAGAAAAGCTGCCGCAGTGATCGCCCCGCCGGCTTTCCCACCGGAATTCCTGTAATCCGCCGCCTCGCCTTTGATCAGTTCATGATACTCTTCCCAAAGCGGCAGCTCCCATACCCTTTCTCCGGTAAGATCGGCGGCCTCACGGATCTTGCCCTTGAGCTTTTCATCCGTCCCCATCATGCCGATCACGTTTTCGCCCAGAGCCACGACACAGGCTCCCGTAAGCGTAGCCAGATCGATGATCGCCGCGGGTT
>Ga0154454_1045_pt1 | contig 23994 bp, 20 predicted proteins | sample RifGroC2_FD_105647 | JGI IMG/M metagenome (GOLD analysis project Ga0154454, IMG submission 105647) | Syntrophobacterales bacterium GWC2_56_13 | reverse complement strand
AGCCAGATAAACAGGATGCCCAAAAACCTCCTGCCAGTCGCCGCTCAACCGTTTCAGACTCATGGCCAGGAGCTTGGAGGCAAGATGCTCAACTTGAATCCAGGACAGAATCAAAAAGCGGACATTGTTGACCACCAAATGAAGGTTTTTCCGCTTGGTCTGTTCAGCCCAGCCAATGAAGACATCCCGATACCTGATCTTCCAGGCTGCCGATGCCCATCCGAGGCATGCCACAATCTGGCCGTCAATCGAAACCTCATACTTCAGATGCTCGCCAACCAGTTTCGGAAGCCCCAGGTAATGGTAATGATGAACAAGGTAATCCCAGCGGTAGCTCCCACGAGCAGCAACGATCTGGAAGGATGGCGCTGGGTAGTCAGAAACGGAACCGGTCAGGGCTTCATCAACAGAAAGAGGAATCTGGCTATAGGTCTTAACAAAGGCGTTATTTTTTTTACGCAGGCGGGGCGGCAAACTGATGAACCCTTGCTCTTCCAAACGTAATAAAAGGTCTCTGGCGGCATATTCTTTCAGATCCCCATTTGGCTGCCGCCATGACCATGCCTCGCAGAGGACACGGGATATATAGCTCCTACCTTTATCATAATGACATGAAATGATTTCTCTGATAAAGGTGAGATCATCTTCTTCCAATGGCCGTGACCGATACTGAAATAGAATGTGTCCCACTTAGCTCTCCTCGATTGAAGAGCTAAATATCAGATCCTTGATTCTGACGCCAGTTTTATTTTATGCTTTTTTCAAAGAGCTAAAGTGTTACCTTTTTTCAAAGAGCTAAAGTGTTACAAAAAATTACAGATAGAAGATGCCCTCAAAGATTGCGTTCTTGTCGAAGATTATCCCATCGTGGGAAGACCGTTGCCGGATTGTCTTGTTCTTGGATTCATCAATGAAGATCCCATTCACGTGGTTGTAGCACTGGATGAGGATTTTGACCGAATATTTATTATCACTGTTTATAAACCGTCGGTGGAGAGGTGGGAAGATGGCTGGAGAAAAAGAAAAAAATAAAGCCAAAAGATGCCCCTTATGCGGTGGGGAAATGTATGATGGTATCACAATGCTGTCGTTTTTAATGGGAGAAAAAGTTGCCATTATCAAAAATGTGCCTGCTGAAATCTGCACGGACTGTGGGGAGGCATACATGAAAAGTCATGTCACTGGCAAGGTTGAAACGCTCCTCGACTGCATTGAAGAGCTGCACTCCGAAGTATCAATTATTTATTACGAGGCTGCATAGGGCGCAGGGCAAGAAGTTTCTGTTAGCTATCTGTATGTATCGCTATCGGGGAGAGGTCTTCCCTCCAATTCCGTAATCAAGACATGAAGAAAATAGCTGATATTCCCAAGCGCGAACGCCCCTGCGAGAAACTCCAGGAAAGAGGCGCCGCGGCTCTATCGGATCTTGAATTGATGGCCGTATTGGTCGGCAAAGGAACAAAGGGGCGCGATGTCATGTCCGTGGCCGAGCGCATTCTAAAGACCCTGGATGCCTCTCAGGGAAAGTTGAACATGGAAGAACTTCAGAAGATCGAAGGCGTTGGCCCAGCAAAGGCAACGCTCATTGCTGCCGCTCTTGAGTTTGCGCGTCGCCGGATACGTCCTGAAGGATTGAGAATATCATTCCCTCCTGATGTCCTGCCGTTGATACGGCACTACGGAGATCGCAAGCAGGAGCACTTCATTTGTATTTCTTTGAACGGCGCAAGTGAGGTCATAGCGCATCGTGTCGTTTCCGTCGGTCTTGTCAATAAAACGCAGGTTCATCCGCGGGAAGTGTTTGCCGATCCTATCACCGACCGGTCATCAGCCATCATCGTGGCGCACAATCATCCTTCCGGGGGAGTCTTACCGAGCAAGGAAGATGCTGAGATCACATTGCAACTAAAAGCTGCCGGTGAAACGTTGGGCATCAAATTACTCGACCATATCATTTTTAATCAGAAGGACTACTATAGCTTCTTGGAAAAAGGATTATAAACCCTTCCTGCAGAATACCCCGTCCTGTGGACGGGGGTGAATGCATAGCAGTGGCAGGGGAGATGCAATTCCGTGCCGATAATTACTTTGGATGCCCCACCCTGTGGGTGTGGTAATTCACTTCGTAGGTATTGCCGGTTAGCAGCACCAAACGAATCTGATGTGCTCGGGGTTGTTCATTACACCACATCGACATGCAGCGAGACATTTTTGCTCTTGACAAAATCCCCGAATTGCCCATATAAATTAAGAGTTATTTATGCAGGACGAATCACCATGAACATATTATCCAAAGCGGTTGTCTATTCCCGCATGATCAAGTTTTCGCATACGGTCTTTGCCTTGCCCTTTGCCCTGTCATCGATCGTCCTGGTGCAGACGGCCAAGCCGCTGGACTTTGCGACGGTATTCTGGATCATCATCGCGATGGTGGGAGCCCGGTCGGCCGCCATGGGGTTCAACCGCATCGCCGATGCGGCGATTGACGCCCAGAATCAGCGGACGGCCGTCAGGGAGATTCCCAAAGGCATCATTTCCAAAGGGGAAGCCGCCTTTTTCACCCTCATCGCCAGCATGGTTTTCATATCGGCCTCCGCCATGCTCTCCCCCTGGTGTTTCTGGCTCTCCTTTCCCGTTCTGGCGCTTTTTTTCACCTACTCCTACATGAAGCGGGTGACCTGGCTGGCCCACCTCGTTCTCGGATTCGCCATCGGGATCGTTCCGATGGCCGTCTGGGTGGCCGTTACCGGCGCCCTCCCCGGAATGATTTCCGTCTTGAGCCTCGCCTTGATGACCTACATCGCCGGCTTTGACATCCTCTATGCCTGCCAGGACGTCGAGTTCGACCGGGCCATGGGCCTCCATTCCATACCGGCCTCCTTCGGGGTGGACAAGGCGATGGGAATATCGACCTTCCTGCACGGCATCAGCGTCCTGTCCCTGCTGAGCCTCTATTGGCTCTTCCCGTTGAGCCCCGTCTATCTCTTCGTTGTCGGGATCATCGCCTTTCTCTTTTTCGTGGAGCACAAACTGGTGAATCCTCATGACCTCTCGAAGATCGACATGGCCTTCTTCCATGTGAACAGCATCATCTCGGTCCTCGTTCTGGTCGCCATCCTCTCCGGAAGCATGCTCAGGGGCATCCTGTGAACAAGGGGATCATTGTCGGGATATCGGGGGCATCCGGGGCCGGATATGCAGTAAGACTGCTGGAAATCCTTCTGAAGCGCCCTTTGCGCATCCACTTGATTATCTCCGAAATGGGAGCGAAGGTCCTGGCCCATGAACTCAGGATTCCCCGCGAGGAGTTGCAGGGATTATTCGACCAAATGCGTTCCGCAAGGGGTGTCAAGGCAGAGATGGTCATTCTCGACCCCAATGACCTGTTTGCCCCGGTGGCCAGCGGATCGTTTATCACCCAGGCCATGGTGGTCATTCCCTGTTCCATGAAGACGTTGGCTGCCGTTGCCGCCGGTTATACCTCCAACCTCCTGGAGAGGGCGGCGGATGTGACCCTCAAGGAGAGGCGTCCCCTCATCCTTGTCACCAGAGAAACCCCTTTGAACCGCATCCATCTGCAGAACATGCTCAGGGCACATGAGGCCGGGGCCACGATCATGCCGGCCTCGCCTGGATTCTACCACCATCCGCAAACGATCGAAGATCTCACGACATTCATCGCCGGCAGGGTTCTGGATCACCTCGGCATTGAAAAGCCCGATAGCCCCCGGTGGGAAGGGCATCCTGACGGGAAAAAACGATGAGTTACAAAAATCTCGGTGAATTCATCGCCCGGCTTGAAACAGAAGGTGAGCTTGTCAGGATCGACGCCCGCGTTTCTCCTGTCCTGGAGATTACCGAGATCACAGACCGCATGTCAAAGGCCCCCGGGGGCGGGAAGGCGCTTTTTTTCGAAAATGTGGAAGGCTCGGCTTTTCCGGTCGTCACCAATGCCTTCGGCTCTCACCGCCGGATAGCCCTCGCCCTCAGGTCCGACCCGGATGCCCTTGCCGGAAGGCTCGCTGAGATCCTCGAACAGACCCCGCCCCGGTCGATGCGCGAGAAAATGAGCTTTATCCCCAAGGCTATCGCCTGGGCTCATTTTCTCCCCAGGACGCGAAAAATCAAAGCCCCCCCCTGTCAGGAAGTCATCCTCAAAGGGGATGAGGTAGATTTAATGAAAATACCCATCCTCCATTGCTGGCCGAAGGATGGGGGGCGGTTCATCACCCTGCCCGTCGTCTTCACAAAGGGGCTCCACGACGGCAAGAGGAATGTCGGGATGTACCGGATGCAGGTCTACGACGAAAAAACCACGGGGATGCACTGGCACATTCACAAGGATGGACGCCATCATTACCATGAATATCAGAAGGCCGGCAAACGCATGGAGGTCGCGGTGGCCATCGGAACGGACCCCGCCGTCACCTATGCGGCCACGGCGCCGCTGCCCAGAGGGGTGGACGAGATGATCCTGGCCGGCTTTATCCGGCGGAAACCGGTGGTCATGGTCAAGGGCGTCACGGTCGATATCGAGGTCCCGGCTGAGGCGGAGTTTGTCCTGGAAGGGTATGTCGATCCCGAGGAAACGAGGGTGGAAGGACCGTTCGGCGATCACACGGGGTACTATTCCCTGGAGGATCTCTACCCGGTTTTCCATGTCACCGCCGTCACCCATCGTCGCAATCCGATCTACAGCGCCACGATCGTCGGGCGCCCGCCTATGGAGGACTGCTATCTCGCCCTTGCGACGGAACGCCTCTTCCTGCCGATGATCAAGACCCTTATGCCCGAGATCAAGGACTACTGGCTTCCCTGGGAGGGGGTCTTCCATAATATCGTCGTGGCGGCCATTGAAAAAGAGTACCCCCAGCATGCCGCCAAGATCATCAGCGGCCTGTGGGGAACCGGGCAGATGAGCTTTGCCAAAGCGATCGTGGTAGTTGACGATCAATCACTCCTGTCCGATGGGAAACGGCTGCTTGAGCATATCTTGAATACGGTTGATTTCCATTCCGATATCACGGTTGCCGAAGGCATCCTTGATGTCCTCGACCACTCCGCGCCTCAGCCGCTCTATGGAGCGAAGATCGCCGTCGATGCGACCGCCCGCATCGCCGGCGAACAGCCCCGCAGGAATAGAAGCGTATCCCGGGTTCCTTGGAGCGATGGGGAACTGCTTCGACATCTCCAGAGTATCGACAGCGGATTCGTTGCGTTGCGAAGGATCTTCCCTGAATGCGCAAACCCGCTCATCCTGGTGGCGATCGACAAGGAAAACGGGAAAAGCTCTCAATATTATATGGACAAGATCGACAGGGAGGCGCTTTCCCAGGGGATCTGTGTGCTCTATGATACTCGCATCGACCTGGCGGACGACTCCCTGACGCTGTGGAAGGCCTTTAACAATATAGACTATTCACGGGACATAAGGATCATGGAGGCGGAAATCATCATCGATGCGACGAAGAAAGGCCCGGCGGATGGCCATGCCAGACCATGGCCGGACGATATTGAAATGTCCGCCAATATCAAAGAGCGGGTAAACAGGCTTTACGGCATCGTATAAGGTCCGTTGCCTATTTTGAAAAAATACAAAAGGAAAATACAGATGCCTCAAGGAATCATCAATGTTGTTTTAACTTCCCCGATCGACGAGCGGAATCTGCAGAAAATAAAAGCGGTCAGCAGTAGAATCCACGTTGACCAGGTTTCTCCTTTGGTTGTAGCGGATAGAAAGGGAGATTTCTCCAACAAAGAGAAATTGGATCTCCTTATTCAACAGGCCGAGGTCATTTATGGCTGGATCCACCACTTTCCCAGGAACCTTATGGATAGGGCCTCCCGCTTGAAATGGATTCAAACCATGACGGCCGGCGTCGATCAACTGCCTGAAGAGATCCTGAAAAGTCGGGTAAAGATAACAAATGCCAGCGGAATCCATGGCACTTCGATGGGGGAGGTGGTTCTGGAGATGATGCTGATGTTTGTGAAGGACGCCCCCGCCTGCTTCCGGATGAAACAGAACCGGGAATGGAAGCGTTATAAACCGAAGCTTCTCCGGGGTCAGACCGCAGGGATCCTGGGATTGGGGGCCGTCGGAAGGGAAATTGCCCGCCTGTGCAAGGCCTTTGATATGAAGGTGATCGGAAGCCGCAGGTCCGGCGGACCGCAACGCCCATTCCCGGAAGTGGATCGCGTTTATCCCCGGGAACAACTGCCTGAACTGCTGGCTGCAAGCGACTTTATCGTTTTGGCGCTTCCGCTCACGAAAGAGACGAGAGGCATGATGGGAGAGAGAGAGTTGCGGAGCATGAAGCCGGGCGCCTATCTGATCAATGTGGCCCGGGGAGCGATCGTGGATGAAGGGACTTTGCTTCGGGCACTGGAGGAAAAATGGATTGCCGGCGCGGGGCTCGACGTTTTCGCCAGGGAACCCCTGCCTCCGGAAAGCAAATTCTATGCACTGCCCAACGTGATCTTCAGTCCCCACATTTCCGGGGATATGCCGGATTATGAATTGCGCGCTACCGATGTTTTCTGTGAAAACCTTGGCAGGTATCTTGCGGACAAGCCGTTTCTGCATGAAGTGGATAAGGAAAACGAATACTAAACCTTCTGGAGGAGGCCGGCATGAAACTTTATGATCTGTTCAAGCTCAACGGCAAGGCTGCTCTCGTGACGGGCGGGGGCAGGGGGATCGGGAAGTTCATCGCCACCGGTTTGGCGGAAGCGGGGGCCGATCTGATCCTCACATCCCGGAAGATGAAGAACCTCGAGGCTACGGCCCAGGCCCTTTCGCAGGGGTTCGGCGTGAAGATCCTTCCCATCGCCTGCGACATGGCCAGGGAGGAAGAGATCGAGGCCATGCTCAAGACAGCGCTGGAGAAATTCCCCCGGATCGACATCCTGGTGAACAACGCCGGAATCACCTGGGGGGCGCCCACCCTGGATTTTCCCCTGGAGAAGTGGGATCAGCTCTTCAATGTCAACGTCCGCGGCGTCTGGATTCTCACCCAGAAGGTTGCCAACCTCATGAAGAACCAGGGCGGCGGGAACATTATCAACATCTCGTCGGTTATGGGATTCCGGGGCTCAGAGGAGCTCCTCCATCCGGCTGTTCCCTACAATTCGACGAAGGCGGCGATCAACCTCCTCACGATGAACCTGGCGGTGAAGCTCGCCCCTTACAAGATCCGGGTCAACGCGATCGCCCCAGGTTCCTTCATGACCGACATGCTGAGCTTTATCGAAAAGCCGGAATTCAAGGCGGCCTATGACATGCTGAAGGGTGCGATCCCCCTGGGGCGGATCGGCGGCATAGACGACATGAAAGGGCTTGCGGTTTTCCTGGCTTCGGACGCATCGGCTTACATGACGGGGCACGTCGTCGTCAACGACGGCGGTCTGCTCGCCAAATAGGTTCGGAGAATTTAAGTCGAAAATCTTCCGGTCTTTGCTGCCGTTCGCTGATCGGATTCCTTGCGGGAATTAGCTCCTGCAGGAAGACCTTTAGAGATTCCCAGGCGCAGCGGCTCAGATCATGCAGAAGCTTTCGATCATAGAGAAATTACCGGCGCAGGATCTTCGGGATGCTTAAGACGAAATGCCGGTGAGGAACCTTATTCAACACACTCGCGCATAACCATTCCCCAAATTCCACCACCCGCTTCTGATGGCATGAGGAGCAAAAATGACGGCGCAGGAGAAGGCAAGGGGCGGAAACTGCTGCGCTAACGGTAGAGCGAGCGCAACGCCGACAGGAACATCTCCACGGCGACCGTCGTCAGGATCATACCCATCAGCCGCTCGGTCGCGGAGAGAACCCGATCCCCGAGGATGCGGATCAGGCTGCTCGAGTAGAAGAGGATGACCCCCGACAGGAGGCAGGCCGCGGCGAGGGCGGCGAGCCATTCCGGCCAGCGGGCAGGCTCGCGGGCCATGAGTAGGAGGACGGTGGCCATAGCCGACGGTCCTGCGACGGACGGGATCGCGAGCGGTACGATCAAGGGCTCGCCTTCCAGCGTGTCTTCGAAGACCTTCTCCGAGCCAAGAAAGATCATCCGGATCGCAATGATGAACAGGATGATCCCACCCGCGATGCTGAGCGAGGGTTCGGAAATCTGGAGGAGCAGGAGCAGATACTGGCCGCAGAAGAGGAAGAAGGCCAGGACGCCGAAGGCGATCCCCAGCTCCCTGAGGATGATCGCCTTCCGCCGGCGCTCTTCCACCTTGTTGAGCACGCAGAGAAAGAAGGGGACGTTTCCCAACGGGTCGAGCACCAGAAACAAAAGGACGGCGGCGGACAGGACGGACACGGCTTCCTCCCCGTATAACTCGATATTACACTTCAGTCCCGGTGGGCAGCCGCCGGGCCTCTCTTCCCTCGGCGTGGCTTTGACGCGGGTATCAATAACAAAACCTATACATAATCACGCGAGGCGCCTTTTTCAACACACTCGCGCATAACCATTCTCAGCCCATCAATTGACTGACCCCTTAGCGGTCTGCATCTAATTCCATGTTAGGAATCCGATGGATAATCCTCTCTCTTTCTTCAACCGTGAAGTCACCCCCATACATGCGCAAAAAGACCTGTCCGCGCAATTGCGAAGCCGTGAGCGGGTGCCTTCCATCTCGTATGCCAGAGATGACAAGCTTTTTCCCTGAATCATACATTCTGCTCGCCATCCTCAATCGTTCCAGCGGCGTTCGAGACAATAACATCTCCTTGTACCGTTGTTCTATTTGCTTGGGAACGTCACTCATTTTCCTCCGCCTTTCGCAAGAGATCGTCAACACCGAGGACGGCGGCCCACTTTTGCATGTATTTCCAATCGAGTTCTGAAACGGTGGATGTCATCTGGCGAACATCGTTAAGCTGAAGATCCGATCGGGATTGCTTTCCCCAGACCAGCTTCGACAGAATAAGGTCCTCGGCGGTAACGACAGAGACGACCACCCCTTCGATATCCATTTTCTTTCTCCGTGCGAATTCTTCCCTGCGGTAGCCCTCGTTTTTTCTTATGATGAAGTCCGCCTTGATCACCCAGTCATTATGGATGATATTGAACATACCATGGGCACGCACCGCCTCTCTGACGCTATCCTGATCGATATAGCAATCTTTGGAAAAGAGTCCGATGATTTTGGCGACATCGGCTGGTTTGACCTCAATCACCAGATCCACATCGCGAGTCATCCTCGGTATAGAATAGATAGCCATCGCCATAGAGCCGGTCATCATGTAAGGGATATCGGCGGAATCAAGCCGCGAACCTATCAATTTCACGAATTCGATTTGTTCATCCATGCTTCAATGACCGTCTTGGCATTCTCATTCAAGTCCTTTTCCTGTCGGCCTTGATCGCCGCCTGGGCCGCCGCGAGGCGCGCGATCGGCACACGGAACGGCGAGCAGCTCACGTAGGTCAGCCCGATCTTGTCTAGACGTAGGAAACGTGAACCCGCTCAGGCCGCCATCTTATTTTCTTCCCCCCGGGATACCGATCTTGGTGCAGCGGATAGCGTAGGTGTATGTCTTGCCATTTCTCATGACAACCCGGTCTGTTCCTTCCAGGTTATTGTTTCGCATCTCGAAATCAAGATAAATGTCCTTGTCGGTCGTCCCGTCGCCGATGATAAAGCCGATCCGGTTGTCTTCGACATATTTCGCTTGAAACTGGGCCTCGGCGGCCTTTGTATAAAGCTGATACCTTCCGCCGTTATCCCGGTAAATGTTCTGCATGGCCTCCGCGGTCTTGCCGTCCGCGGGATTGGTGATGATGCATTTCCAACTGCCGGTGAAATCAACGCGCTTCTTCACCTCCGGTGGCGGCGTGGCCGGCGGTTTCGGCGTTTCCGCGGGTTTGGGCGGCTCCGCCGGTCGCTGCGGCTCCTTTGGCGGTGGAACTCTTGGAGGCTGGGGTGAGGCCGGCGGCGGTGCGGCGGGTTTGGCAGGCGCCGGCGCCGATGCCCCTGATCGGGTACAGTCGGCGGTTCCCTTGCCGCTTATGCTTCGCTCCAGAAACTCGCCAAGCGAGCACAGGTTGATGGAGTTGTATCGCATGCGGTTTTCCCAGGCATAGCGGTACCGGGTCCAGTCGGCCGGATGATCGGGCGGCCCCGTAGAGCGGGCGGCCTGGCTCAGAGGCTGGAGCCACTCGTTATAGTGCATGACCACGCCCGGCGTATTGGACGGCGGGATGGCCTGCGCGATCCACTGGTCGATCAACTGCTGAACCTTGGCGTTGTTCCATGGGTCGGGCTGGGCGAGGGGCGACGGCTCGGAGGGTTTCGCTCCCGGGGCAATCCAGGACGGCAGGGTCGAGGGCTTACCCGGATCGCTGGTCAGGGCCGAATGGGGCGAAGGCTTCCCTGGATCGCTCGTTGTGGCCGGTGGGGTCTGGAGCCACGACGGGACATTCTGCGGCTTTGATGATGTCCCCACCATCAGGGCCTGTTCGCCGGCCTTGAGCTTCATTTCCTTCACCGGTGAGGGCTTGCCCCCTTCGATGCCCGGCGCATAGGTCCGAATGATGTAGTCGCCGGTCAGGTGGACGCTCCCCTCGAAAACCTGAACGCGGGTGCCGGCTGATTCCTTCTCGACGCGGTACCTCGTCCCGTCGGCAACCACGGAGCCGTCCACCGAGTGGATCATGACATCGTCAAAGTCCCGCGTTCCCGGGGGATGACTGACCTCAATCCGCCCCTGGAGGAGTTCCACGCCGCGCCGTTTTCCGTCCGCCTCGGGTGGTGACATCCGCACCGCCGAACCCGGACCAACCGAAACCGTGGTGCCACCCGGCGAATGGAAGGAAACCTCGCCGTCCTTCCCGGTCTGGAGCCCCGATCCCGGTGCCAGAGTGCTCTGGCTGTTGGCCGGTTGCGCAACACCCGTGGGCGAGACAATCTGCACCGAGCCCTTCACCGGTCCGATTTGAACAGGGCCTCCCCGGATCTGCGAAGGTCCCGCGCTTGCGGCAGGGCCACTCCTTGCGGGTGCCACGCCCGCAGAAATGATTGTCGGCTGGGCAGTCGGGCCGTCCTTGGGGCACTCTACGAAAGAGGCGCCACCGATATACGAGACCGAGTTCTTCCCATAGCCGCGCAGCACGGCACAGAGGGCGGCCTCGTCACCGTATGGGCCGGACAGTTCGCAATCTTCATGGTATACCCCGCCTGAACCGTCAGGGATCATGTACAACCCGTATCCGTCCTTCTCGAAAACCGACCGGGCGAGCATTAGCGACACATCCTTCGTCTCTTTCTTGAAGCGGTAGAGATGAAGCGGATGGTCGAACTTACTGTAGACCCAGGGTTTTTCCTCCTTTGGCTTTCCGGTGCCCGTCGAAGACCCTGTATGTCCGGTCTGCGCCTCTATTTGCGGCTGAAGCGGCACGGCCATGCTGCCGAGCACTTTCTCAGCGCATCCCCTTGCGTCGTTGTAGGCCTTGTCCGCCTGCGCGTACAGGGTAGCCGCGGCGTTTGCCTTCATATCGATGTCGCTTGCATCGAGGTCGGCGATGGGGCCGGCAAGTCCCTGCTCCATTATGGCCTGGCGTTTTTCGGCCGCCTCAGTGATGCGCTCGACCTCACCGGGGTATTTATCAAATGCCGCAGAGACCGTCTCCGCCATTTTCGACGTATTGTAAATTTTGATCTTTTCGAGAATGCGGTCCGCCTGAACCATAAATTCAAGCGCTCGGTCTTCCATGACCTTTGCGCTATAAAGCATCTCGGCCCGTCTTCTCATCCCTTGCGCCCTCGACTCTATGGCCCGTGCCAGCGCCCTGAGTTCGGACACGGGGGCCATCGCCCGACTGGCGTTGATTTTGACGTCCTCCAACAGATCAGGCAGCGTTCCGGCAACATCCATAGGCCGGGCGTTTATGTCGAGAAGTTCCAGTTGCGCGTTGTTGTCGTTGTATTCTTTTACCATCGCCTGCAACTTCTGGCGCTTGGCCGTTATCTCTTTTATGGCCTGCTCCCTCTTCCCGGCGGTTTCTCGGAGAGCATTCCAATTCTCGGGAAACCCTCGCGGCGGGATAACAACGGACGATTGGCCTGCGGGCGCGTCCAGCTTCCGCGAGGACCGGCAGAGTTCGCCGCCGTTGCGGTAGATATCCAGCGACAGAGCTTCGGCCTTGTTGATCGAGGCAAGAATATCCTGGCGCAAAGCGTCGATCTCCATTTTGCGCAGGTTGCTCCATGTTGCCAGCCGGTCGTATTCGGCCACATCCCGGCTGATCTGTTCAAAGCTTCGGATAACCTGCTCCAGCGGCTCGGCAGACTTCCGTACCTCCTCCGCAACTTCTTCAGCCTTGGGATAGAGCTCTTCCATCCCCGGCAACATCGCGTTCAGTTCGCTGAGATCGCCCTCCAGGGCGGCGGCCAGAGTATTTGCCCGCATACGCACCAGATCATTGATGTGCTCGGGACCGTTTATCATGTTCAGCGCCGTATCGAGCATCTCGTGTAGTTCCTCGACAATACCGGACATTCCGCTTAGTTCCAGAGCCGTGCGAAGTAGTGAATTTCCAAGAGTCTTAATTCTTTCCAAGAAAAGGTTCGGGTCTTGTCCAGCCTTGATCATCTTGTCGATACGTTCAAACTCTTCCTGTATCGACTTGTTGGAGGCGTTCAGGCCGGTCTCGTAGGCCGTTTTCCCGAGCAAGACCGCCAGGGCTTCCAGATAGGCGCGCACATAGGACGGAGTTCGTTTTTCCTTGCGAGCGACGGCATCCTCTCTCTCGGCCCCTTCCTTGGCTGCGAGGATGGCCTGAAGATACAGCATGCCGCGCTCCATTTTGGACATATTTCCAAGGCCGACTTCTGCGGCCCCCGCCGCCCCGGAACTTGTCGCCGCCCGCCCGCCAAGTTTGACGCGGGCGTCGTTGAGCGCCTGTTCACCGACAGCCCTTACCTCGGCCTCACTCACAAAGCGGCCCATCTGGTCCAAGTATCCCTTCCGGCCGTTCCGAATAGTCGGGGTAAGCCGGCTGCCGAAAGCCACTTCAGCCAGAAGCTTGCCGCCGTCTTCGGCCGTGGCCAGGTGCTGCACCGCCTGGGCCGCCCCGTCGATTATGGCCGCCCGTTCCGACATAAGTTTGGCGGCCTTTACCGGTTCGCCGCTCTTGATGAGCCTCGCTATCTCGCTGTCCATATTGGCAACGAGTCGCTCATTCCTTGTTAACCCTGCCTGGTAGGCCTCGGAATGTTGCTGGAGGCACTTCTGCTGGAACTTCTCGAGGATTTCACCGGCCTCCGCATCGCTCGACCCAACCGGGATCAGTCCTGCGGCCCTCGGGTCCATCTTGGTTTTCAACGTTTTCAGGGTCTTCAGAAACTCCAGGTCTCCCTCTATCCGGGCCGCTTTGGCCATATCGCCGGCTTCCCGCGCCGCGGCCAGGGCCGCTTCAAGCTCCGCTGCGGATTTGCCCGCCCCCTCCATGGCCCGCATGGTGCCTTTGGCCAGATTCTGCGCCCATGTCTCCTGTTCAAATAAGCCCAGTTTGGCGGGGTTGGTGCGAAGGTCATGCTCAACCTTTTTGATATTGTCCGCAACTGCGCCCAATGCATCTTTTCCCGACCACTCGATGCTCCCCTCTTTGAGGTAGGGGTAACGGGCGCCGCGGGTGGCGAAGCTCTCATGCCCGCCGGCCATGTTCTGGGTCTGTAATCTCGCCTGGGGATCCAACGGGTTTACGGGCGACTCGTTGGGGCCGTGAGCCACGATATCCAGTTCTTCAATGGTCACATACCCCTCGCCCAACTTTCCCTTTACCGTGTATTTCCGTTCCTTGGCCGCCCGAACAAGGGCGGCGCGATCGGCGTCCGCCCCGAAGGTCAGATCCTGGTCGCCGAATATGCCGCGGCTGCCGGGATCGGAAAGAGGAGTGCCGGTGTTCTGGACGTTCTGCATGTAGGTGGCCATTTTGCCTGTTCTCTTCACGTAGGCCATGGCCTCGGCCTCACGTATTTCCTTAGCCCGTTTCATGATCGCCTCGAGTTCGCCCTCTACGTCTTTACCCCTTATTCGCGCCTCGGCAAACCGCTGCTCGTTGGCCTGAGCCATCCGGGATTGGGCTTCCTGAGAAGTGATCTGCCCTGTCTGTAGATCCTTTTCAATGCCAAGTTTTTGCTGCTGGTACTCCTTCCAGAGTTTCTCCCGCTCGGCCCTGATATCGTAAGGGGCTTGGGATTTCTGAGCGACAGGCTTCTGGACTTCTCCTGCTTTTCCTCGTTGCGAGGTTGGAAGAAGCCATCGCGGATCCCTGCCCTTGTCCGAGTCAGACTGGGTCTGTTTATCTGATGGATCCGGAAGCGCTATCTCCGAGGCCTGAGATGCGCCCCAATCAAGCATAGTTGCCAGCGCCAGTGCGGCGATGATGAACAGGGAAATGATGTTAACTTTCTTCATAAGCACCTCTGCTTCGCCGGTCAAGGGACACCCCGCCCAACTCCTCCGGGATGCCCTGCACTAACCTTATCAGGTCCGCATCAGGTCCGCTATTTCAAGAGATCCTCGATCCGCTTTCGGAAGTCCGCCTCACTCATTCCTCCCACATGCCGCTCGACCAGTCGCCCCGCCCTGTCGACGAAAATGACGGTAGGCGTGCCCGTAACGGCATAGAGCGAACCGATTGTCCCCGAGACGTCGCGTCCGACCGGATACGTGAGCTTGTATCTATCCACAAATGCGAGGGCAGCCGTCTCCTGGTCCTGGGCGATATTCACCCCGAGAATCACCAGGACTCGCTTGCGGTATTTCTCATATGCTGCCTCCACAACGGGAGCCTCCCGTTGGCATATAGCTCACCCGGAGCGCCAGAACACGATAAGGACTGCCTTCCCTTGAAACTCCCTCAGCGTCGCCTTTTTCCCATTCAGCAGGGTCAGATCGAATCCTGGCGCCGGCTGGCCGACGGACAGTTTCACCGGTTGCCCCGCCATCGGGACCGCCGTCACCGTTGTCGCCGCCGGTAAGCCGATCATCCATACCATTACCAACCACATTACTGTTTTTCGGCAGACATTCATACTCCCTCCTCTTCACCGCCTCTTTCTGTGTGCACGCTGCACGAGGGTCATATACCCGTCCAGCCTCTCGTTTCATTCCGGGATGTCCCTGCATCACTAGAGAATGATGCCGCTTCCTCCGGCAGCCGAGGCGCCCGGAACGATCAGCCGGGACTCCTCCTTCCGCTGCAGTTCTTTGGCCTGTTCAACCAGGTGCGCCACGAATTCATCCATGGCCGCGGAAAATTTGTCCATAGCCTGCTGGAGGTTTTTGGCATCGATGGGGAACTGAATGGGCATGGGGCCCTGCTGGGTATAAATCCGAGCTTCCCCTATAAAAAGAATCGGGCGGGTTTTATCCGGTTCCCCATTCTGCTTGACCGGCGACAGCCGGCGGATCGAGCCAACCGTCAGATCGGTGAAAATCTCTTCCTGGTGAAGGTTCTGTTGATTGAATTTGGCTTTCCTCCCTTTTTCTTCCGAGTCTGTCATGATCTCCTCCCGATTCGTGATTGGCTATCATAAACCGCTTAGCCATATTTTCCAATCGACGTACGGCAACCACCGAAGCGCCGACCTTCTTTTTAAACATCCTGCCGTAGCTAGTGCAGGTTATCAGTCTGTGAACTCAAACTCCGCAACGAGCATGTGATGATCTGATGCCATCGTCGGTTTTACGGCATAGCGCACCGGATGCAGGTGGCGGCTGTGGAAAATGTGGTCGAGCACGTAGGGTTGACGGCGCCATGTGATCTCTTTCGTCTGCACGGCCTGGTAGCCTGCTTCTGCAAACTGGCGAACCAGCGAGTTGTGCTTGCTGACGTTGAAATCTCCCCCAAGCAGCGCGGGGCCGTCTGAACGGCGCAGTTGTTCGATGACGAGTTGGCGTTGTTCGATGTGGTTCTCGCTTGACGACTTGAGCATGAAAAAAGCCAGAAGGTGCGTATTGAGGAGTTGAAGTTCGTGTCCGGCAAGTGTGGTCTTCGCGCCAATGAGAAGGCGGTCGGTAGGCGTTGTCATTTCACCGCGGAATTCAAACCCGATTGGCGGTGATGGCAAATCGCACCGGAAAACGTCGCACAATGGTGTCTTTGAGAAAATGGCCAGCCCTACGCCGAAAGGCAATTCGCGTGGGTCTGCTTTCGGATAGGAGAAATAACCGTGGTAGCCCTGGAGTGCCGCGCTCAGCCGGGTGTAATTGGGCGGCGGATTGATCTGTACACCGCCCGGCAGGACATGCTCCACCTCCTGCAGCAGCACGACATCGGCGTCCTGGCTGAGAATCTCGGAGATGGTCAAGCCGAGATTGATGGGCGCGTGATCCGGGTTTGTATCATCCCAGCACTGGCCGAACTGCATGTTGAATTGAAGAACCTTGAATGTACTCATGGGTGCGGTACGTTATGGTTAAGTTGTGCGCATGATAGCTTGACACTGATAAGAACTTGCTTTTGTATGAGCTGAGGATAAGGAAAATGGTCTTGTATGTCAAGGAGAGTTTATCACAGGAGAGTTTATCACAACATGTAGTGTTGAAACAGGATGCGATTCCAGGATGAAGGCAGCGATGGCGTGAGTGGTGTCCATTTAGTGTTTGGCGTTGTTGATTCCGGTGATCGAAGGAGCCCGGGGGGATTTTTGAGGCGTATTTGGGCAGACCCCGCCGGAACACCGGATTTTAGCTGGGGCTATAAGGTTATGTATGCCTCGGAAATTTGAAGCAGCCGTCTATAGTGATGAGGGAGAAAAAAGCGGCGGGTCCGCAAGGACACCGCCGCTTCGGGATTGACCGTTTTGTCGCCTGGTTTGCGAATCGCTTCGTGCTCGTCGCGCCTTCTTACGGCATTACTTCTTCCTGTCGGCTTTGATCGCCGCCTGGGCCGCCGCGAGGCGCGCGATCGGCACGCGGAACGGCGAGCAGCTCACGTAGGTCAGCCCGGTCTCGTAGCAGAAATCGACGGAGGCCGGATCGCCTCCCTGCTCGCCGCAGATGCCGATCTTAAGGCCGGGGTGTGTGGTGCGGCCCTTCTCGACGGACATCCGGATGAGCATGCCGACGCCGTCGCGGTCGATGGTCTGGAACGGATCGGCGGCCAGCAGTTTCTGGTCGAGGTATTCGTTCATGAACCCTCCGATGTCGTCGCGGCTGAAGCCGAACGTCATCTGGGTCAGGTCGTTGGTGCCGAAGGAGAAGAAATCGGAGCTCTTTGCCATCTGGTCGGCAAGGAGCGCCGCGCGCGGGATCTCGATCATCGTGCCGTACTTGTAGTCCAATTCGGGAATGCCGAACTTCTTGAGGATTTCGGCGTGAACGCGGTCCACTATTTTCCTGGTGACGACGAGCTCGGAGACGTCGCAGGTGACCGGCACCATGATCTCCGGCACGCACTTCTTGCCGGCCCGGGCCAGCTCGGCGGCAGCCTCGAAAATAGCGCGGATCTGCATCTCGCTCACTTCCGGATAGGTAACGCCAAGGCGGACGCCGCGGTGGCCCATCATCGGATTTGTCTCATGCAGGTCTTCGCCGCGCTTCTTGATCTCCTCCGCCGCGATACCCAGCGCCTTGGCCAGCTCGGCCTGCTTTTCGGCGCCCTGCGGCACGAACTCATGCAGCGGCGGGTCGAGGAGGCGGATGGTCACCGGCAAGCCTTCCATGGCTTCCAGAGTGCCCTTCAGGGATGCCTTGACGAACGGGTAGAGTTCGTTGAGGGCGGCCTTGCGCTCCTCGGCGGTATTGCTGAGAATCATCTTGCGCAGGTAGAACAACGGCTGGTCGGAGCCCTCGCCGTAGAACATGTGTTCGGTGCGGACCAGGCCGATGCCTTCGGCGCCGAAGCCGCGGGCTACCCTGGCGTCCTTTGGTGTGTCGGCGTTGGTGCGCACGCCCATCGTGCGGAACTTGTCGGCCATCGTCATGAACCTTTGAAAACGCGGATTTTCGGTCGCGTCCATCATCGGCAGGGCGCCGACATAAACATGACCCCTGGTGCCGTTCAGGGTGACGACATCGCCTTCCCTGAGGACGAGATCAGAGCCCGTGATCCTCGCCGTCTTGGTTTTTGCGTCTACGTGCAAGCCGCCGGCGCCGACGATGCAGCACTTGCCCCAACCGCGGGCGACGAGGGCCGCGTGGGAGGTCATGCCGCCGCGGGCGGTGAGGATGCCGGCAGCCGCGCGCATGCCTTCGACGTCTTCCGGGTTGGTCTCTTCGCGCAGCAGGATGCATTTCTTGCCGGCGTGGAAGGAGGCCACGGCGTCCTCGGCGGTGAAGACCAGTACGCCGCAGGCGGCGCCGGGGCCGGCGGGCAGACCTTTGACGATCGGATTGGCGTCCTTCTCGGTCTTCGGATCGATGATCGGGTAGAGGAGTTCATCGAGCTGCTTGGGTTCGACGCGCATGACGGCGGTTTCTTCGTTGATGAGTCGCTCGTCAAGCATGTCGATTGCCATGTTCAGGGCGGCTGTGCCGGTGCGTTTGCCTACACGGCACTGCAGCATCCACAGCTTGCTTTCCTGGATGGTGAACTCGATATCGAGCATGTCGGTGAAGTGCTTCTCGAGCGTGGCGCGGATGGCGTCTAACTCCCTGTAGGTCTTGGGCATGGCGTGCTGCATGCTCACGAGGTGTTTGTTCTGCTCGTTCTTGGTGTCGTCGTTGATCGGGCTCGGGGGGCGGATGCCGGCCACGACGTCTTCGCCCTGGGCGTTCACCAGCCACTCGCCGTAGAACTTGTTGTCGCCGGTGGCCGGGTCGCGGGTGAAGGCTACGCCGGTGGCGGAGGAATCGCCCATGTTGCCAAACACCATCGCCTGGACGTTGACGGCGGTGCCCCACTCGTCCGGAATGCCCTCGATGCGGCGGTAGGAGACGGCTTTCTTGCCGTTCCAGCTTTTGAATACGGCTGCGATACCGCCCCACATCTGCGCCAGCGGGTCGTCCGGGAAGGGTTTACCGAGGTGTTTCTTAACCAGGGCTTTGAACGCTTCGGCGAGCGATTTGAGGTCGTCGGCGCCGAGATCGGTGTCGGACTTGCAGCCCTTGGCGTGCTTGACTTTATCGAGTTTTTCATCGAGGATCTTGCGGATGCCCTTGCCCAAGGGCGGTTCGAGGCCTTCCGCCTTCTCCATCACCACGTCGGCGTACATCATGATCAGGCGGCGGTAGGAATCCCAGACGAAACGGGGGTTGTTCGTCTTGGCGATCATGCCGGGAATGGTGGTCGTGCAGAGGCCGACGTTGAGGACGGTATCCATCATGCCGGGCATGGAGGAGCGGGCGCCGGAACGGCAGGAGACCAAAAGCGGATTGCCGGCGTCGCCGTATTTCATGCCCATGATCGTTTCGGTTTTCTTCAGTGCGGCGAGGACCGGGTCTTTCAGTTCGGCGGGGAGTTTGCAGCCGCCGGCGTAATAGGCGGTGCAGCACTCGGTGCTGACGGTGAAGCCGGCCGGCACGGGAATGCCCAGGGAGCACATTTCCGCCAGGTTGGCGCCCTTGCCGCCCAGCAGGTTCTTGTCGCTTGCCGCGCCCTCGGCGGCGCCGCCGCCAAAGGTATACACATACTTAGTCATAGAGTTTACTCCTTTTTGTTATTGCTGCCGTTTCCGGTGACTGTTTAGAAATTCTCAAAAACCGGCGACGTCCGGATTTCTGCACACGCGGTGCGGCCAATGCCAAAAGATACGGCTGCACCCCGTACCCCCAAGTTATTTCCGGCGGACCACCTTCATTTCAGAACTTGACCTGCGGGGCTCCCTTGGCGGCTGCCGGGGCCTCGAAGAAGGCGGCCTTCCCGAAGCCGTAAAGCCCGGCCAGAAGATTGGCCGGGAAGCTCCGGATGGCCACGTTGTATGTCTGGACGGCCTCGTTGTAGCGCCTCCTCTCCACGGAGATCCGGTTCTCCGTCCCGGCGAGCTCATCCTGGAGACGGAGGAAGTTCTGGTTGGACTTTAGGTCCGGGTACCTCTCCACGACGACGAGCAGTCGGCTGAGGGCGCCGGAGAGCTCATTGTTGGCGCTGATCTTATCGGGGACCGTCGTCGCGCCTCCCACCCGCGCGCGGGCGTTGGTCACCTCCACCAGGACGTCCTTTTCCTGCTTCGCGTATCCTTTGACCGTCTCCACGAGGTTCGGGATGAGGTCGTAGCGCCGCTGGAGCTGGTTCTCCACCTGCGCCCAGGACGATTTGACCGCCTCGTCCAGGGTGACGAACTGGTTGTAGGTCCCCTTGAAAAACGAGTAGAGAGAACCGGCCACCACCAGAATGACGATGACGGCGATGAGCAAATTTCTTTTTCCGCTGGTCATTGAGTGCCTCCTGATAAATTAGTTAATAGGGGGAAAAGCCCTATTTCTTCACACTTCCATCTTATCGATCATCCCGCAGAGGCGGCCGACCTTCTTCATGTAATCCCGGAAGATCGCCTGCACCTCGGCCGAAGAAAAGCGGTCCGTCTTGCTGCGAATCTCCTCGCATTTCAGGAAAACGGCGGTATCGAAGCCGAAGGCCGCGCCCGCCGCCGTGATGACGTCGCGCTTTCCGTTTGGAATTTCAACACTTTTCAGGTAGAGGAGGGCGCTGAAGAGCGAAACGAAGGCGGTGAGCGACACCCGGATCAGCTCGCGGATCTTCCGCGGACTTCCCCCCGTGGCGAGGTAACCGCTCCGGAGGTGGAGAAGCTTGCCCCGAAGCTCCCGTTCGAGCTGAAGCCGGATATGGCACGGATCGAAGGCGAGCCCCGCGAGGACATCCTCGCCGGAGACGACTTTGTAGTGCCGCTTCATGTTCAGGAACTCGACGGGATAGGCATCCAGCGACCCGGTGAGATATGCCCTGGTCATGAAAAGGGGGATCGCCACACTGCGTTTCCGCCACCTTCCGACTGTTTCCAGGGCGCGGTCGAGCCCCTCGATGCCCCGATCGGTGAGCGTGATCAGGAAATTGAGGTCCGATTTCCCGGGGACGTAATCGCCCCCGGCGCCGCTGCCGTAAAGGATGATGGAAACCAGGTCCTCCCCGAAGATCTTCTGGAAATCTGCAGTGATCTCAGGAAAGATCTCTTCCGGCGTCTTGGGTATTTTCGCCATGATTTCTCCTCATTCAGAATCCGCGGCCTGCACCGCCGCCGCCGCTCATGCCGCCGCCGAAGCCTCCGAAGCCGCCGCCGCCGAAGCTCCCGAAGCCGCCGCCACGCCGGCCGCCGCCGCTCATCATCAGCAGGAGGAGCCAGGGAAGCATCGCCCTGCCCCGGCGGGTGCCGAGGAGGAACAACGCGGCCGCGAGCAGGAGCAGCAATTGAAAAATTCCCGGCTTCTTTTCGACTCTGACCTGCCTCATTGCCGGCAGGGAAACCCCCGTAAGGGTCACCCCGGCGTTCTTTGCCACAATGGAGGAGACAGCCGCCATCGCCTCGGTAAAACCGCGCCCGTAGTCGCCTTCCCTGAAGTAGGGGAGGGCGTGCCGGTCGAGGATCTCGCCGGCGAGGCCGTCGGGGATGATCCCCTCCACGCCGTAGCCCGTTTCGATCCGGACCCGCCGCTCTTTTACCGCGAGAAAGATCAGTATCCCCTTGTCTTCCCCCTTCTTCCCGATTCCCCAGGCCTGGTAGAGGCGGTTCGCGTAACCGGTCGGATCGTTGTCGCCGATTGTTTCCACCGTGGCCGCCACGATAGCCGTGCCGGTCTTCGCAAGGAGCTCGCGGGCGAGATTTTCCATCTGGCCTTTGTACTGTGCAGGGATCACCCCGGCGAAGTCGTTCACCGCGCCGGTAGGTTTCGGGAAGGTCTCGCCGGCCTTCAGGACATTTACGGAGAAAAAGAGCAGCGCCGCCAGCAGCAGCAGCGCCCAACAATATTTGAGTACGGATCCTCTTCGCATGGCACTATCATAAACAGGAAGTCGCGAAATAGCAACCCCAACCTCTTGTGCCCAATCCTATCTCCTTCCCGGCAAAATTTTATTATAAGGCAACCGGCCGCCGCCAATGCGGAAGAAAACGAGAGAACATTCTAACCAAAACGTTTCCCGAGGTCGTTAAGCTGTTTCCGGAGCCGTTCGGGGAGACGGTCGCCGAACTGACCGAAATGTTTTTCGATGTCGGAAATTTCAGCCTTCCAGGCATTGGCGTCCACGCGGAGGAGTTCCTTCAGATCCGCGGCGGAAATGGCGAGCCCGGTGAGATCGAGGTCGCCCTTTTTGGGCATGAGGCCGATGGGGGTCTCGACGGCGCCTGCCTTGCCATCGACGCGTTCGCACATCCATTTCAGGACGCGGCTGTTGTCGCCGAAGCCGGGCCAGAGCCACCTGCCCTCCGGGCTCTTGCGGAACCAGTTGACGTAGAATATGCGCGGGGCGTGTTTGCCGAGACGGTCGCCCATGTCGAGCCAGTGCTGGAAGTAATCCGCCATGTTGTACCCGCAGAAGGGCTTCATGGCAAAGGGGTCGCGCCGGAGGTCGCCCACGGCGCCGATATTGGCCGCGGTGGTCTCCGAAGAGGCGGTGGCGCCCATGAACACGCCGTGGTCCCAATTGTAGGCCTCGTGGACCAGGGGCATAACGCTTGTGCGGCGGCCGCCGAAAACGAAGATGTCGATCGGAACGCCCTGGGGTTTCTCCCAGTCCGGACAGATGACCGGGCACTGTCCGGCCGGGGCGGTGAAGCGGGAGTTGGCATGTGCCGCCAATTCTTTGCTTGCCGGGGTCCAGTCCCGCCCCTGCCAGTCGATGGCGTGGATGGGCGGCGCGCCGTCCATCCCTTCCCACCAGATATCGCCGTCGTCGGTCAGGGCGCAATTGGTGAATATGACATTTCCCTTCAGGGTATCCATGGCCGACGGGTTAGATACATAGGACGTGCCGGGGGCGACCCCGAAGAAACCGGATTCAGGATTGATGGCATAGGGTCTGCCGTCCGGGCCGATCTTGATCCAGGCGATGTCGTCGCCGACGCATTCGCATTTCCACCCGGGGATGGTCGGCGTCAGCATCGCAAGGTTGGTCTTGCCGCAGGCCGAAGGGAAGGCGGCCGCGATATGGTACTGTTTGCCTGCGGGGTTCACTATACGCAGGATGAGCATGTGCTCGGCCATCCACCCCTCCCGTTTCGCCATGGCCGAGGCGATGCGCAGCGCCAGGCATTTTTTCCCGAGCAGGGCGTTGCCGCCGTAGCCGCTCCCGTAGGACCAGATGAGGTTCTCCTGCGGGAAGTGGCCGATGTACTTCTTATCCAAAGAGGCGCAGGGCCAGGATGCATCCTTCTGGCCGGGGGCGAGCGGCGCGCCGATGGAATGCAGGCAGGGGATGAACTCGCCGTCGGCGCCGAGTTTCTCGATCACTTTTGTCCCGACGCGGGTCATGATGTGCATGTTGCAGACCACATAGGGGCTGTCCGTTATCTCGATGCCGATCTTGGCGATGGGCGAATCGACGGGGCCCATGGAGAAGGGAATCACGTACAGGGTGCGACCCTGCATGCAGCCTCTGTAGAGTTCCGTCATTGTCGCCTTCAGTTCCCCCGGGTCGACCCAGTTGTTCGTCGGACCGGCGTCGTCTTTGTTCGTCGTGCTGATGTAGGTGCGCGATTCGATCCGGGCCACGTCGCTCGGCTGGGAGCGGAAGAGGAAGCTGTTGGGCCGTTTGGCCAGCGGTGTGGCCATGCCGCCTGCCACCATCTGCTTCATCAGACGGTCGTACTCCTGCCGGCTGCCGTCGCACCAGTATACGGCGTCAGGCCGGCACAGCCCGGCGATTTCATTAACCCAGTTATTCAGTTTTGCGTGTCTGACCCTCATAAAAACCTCCTCACATTATGCTCAAGGTTCAAGAGCGGTTGATTGTACGAATGACGGTTTCGCGGGTGATGATCTCTCAGCCCGTGAACTATTTCCCCTTGGCCTCTTCGGGGGGTGCCGGTTTCACGCTTTCCGGCATGGGCTCGATACCGTATTTCCACTTCAGGAACTGCTCGCCGGTCG
>Ga0154454_1047_pt1 | contig 24533 bp, 19 predicted proteins | sample RifGroC2_FD_105647 | JGI IMG/M metagenome (GOLD analysis project Ga0154454, IMG submission 105647) | Syntrophobacterales bacterium GWC2_56_13 | reverse complement strand
CGCCGACACGGACCATAAAGTATTCATCAAGGTTCGAGCTGAAAATCGAGGCGAATTTGAGTTTTTCGAGGGGAGGTGCGAGCTGGTCCTGTGCTTCTTCGATCACCCGCCGGTTGAACTCGAGCCAGGACAGTTCGCGGTTGACATAGAGGGACGGATCGGTGAGATTGATATCCGGTTTTTTCGCGACTTCATTCGCTGATTTTTCCTGCGCCATGATTCACCCCCGGTAAAAGGCAATTCCCTGCAATAAACTGTCTACATCGCCGCCTCTATCCGCTCGCAGATCTCCTTGAGTATCTTGATCCTCGCGTAATACTTGTTGTTGGCTTCGACTACCGTCCAGGGCGCCGTATCCGTGCTTGTGCGGTCGATCATCTCGCCTATGGCAAGTTCGTACTTGTTCCATCTTTTACGGTTGCGCCAATCCTCCTCCGTTATCTTGAAGCGCTTGAAACCCGTAACTTCCCGTTCTCTGAACCTCTTGAGCTGCTCATCCTTGGTGATGCTGAGCCAGAACTTGATGACCACGCCCCCGCTCCGCGCGAGCTGCTCTTCGAAGTCGTTTATTTCCCCATAGGCGCGCATCCAGTCGGCCGGCGAACAGAAACCCTCGACCCTTTCCACGAGCAGCCTGCCGTACCATGAGCGGTCGAAGATGGTGAAGTTGCCGTTCCTCGGGATATTCCGCCAGAACCGCCAGAGATAAGGATGGAGCTTCTCCTCTTCCGTCGGTGCGGCGATAGGTATTATCCTGTAGCTCCTCGGGTCAAGAGCCCCGGTGACTCGCCTGACTGCACCGCCCTTTCCGGCGGCATCGGAACCCTCAAAGACGAGGATGGCGGATATCTTCCTGAACTTGCGGCTGCGGACAAGCAGGTTAAGTTTTCTCTGGTATTTCTCGAGTTCCTTATCGTACTCTTTTTTCGTCATATTCTGGGAAAAATCGAGGGATTTAAGCTGAAATTTCTCATCTACGGGCGGAAGAGCCGGCGCCGGCTTGGGGACCGCACTTTGCTCTCCCCCGTCGAGACGCCTGCGCAGCGCGCTGAGTATCTCCTTGCCGATTGTCAGATAGCGGTAACGCGGATCAGTGCCCTCCACGATGATCCAGGGCGCATCGGGCGTACTGGTATGCATCAGCGCACGCTCCGAGATCTTGCGGAACTTATCGTAGAGCTTGAAATGCGTCCATTCCGTTTCTGTTACGCGCCAGCGCGTCTCCGGGTTCTGCTCGAGCTTTTCCAGGCGCTTTTTTTGCACATCTTTCGAGAGGTGAAGCCAGAACTTGAGTATCAATGCCCCCTCGTCAAGGAACATCCTCTCGAAGCGTATGACGCCTTCCATGGCCCGGTCCAAGTCCCGGCTTTTTATCGTCCCGTAAACCATGTTTACGATAGGCTCCGTGTACCAGGAACCGAAGAATATGCCTATCTTGCCTCTGGGTGGCAGGGCGCGCCAGAATCTCCACATGGGCGGGTGCGCGAGTTCCTCTTCCGTCGCTGCGCCCATGGCGTTTGTTTCGATGAAGCGCGGATCCATCCACTCGTTCAGTATCTTTACAGTTTCGCTCTTGCCGGCTCCGTCGACACCGCCAATCAGGATGATCACCTGGAATTTACCGGACTCGCGCAAGTCGTGCTGAACATCGAGAAGCGCCTCCCTTAATTCCGGGACCTCTTTTTCATAATCGGTCTTGTTTATTTCTTGTCCCAATTCGGCTGATTCAAACATAGTTTATCTCCTTTCCCGGGTTCAATTTCATTATAAGATTTCCCTTTGGATTCGACGGCAATAGTTTTGAGTCGAGTGAATCGGTTCCTCTTTAGCGTCAATAAACCAAATTATTCAGGAAATTTCAATTATTATTGCTCGGGAGCGCCCTCACCGCGCTCGGCGGGGCCATGAATCTGATAAGGCTGGCCCATGATGCGCCTGACGGCCACGACGCTTTTCCAGCCCAGGTAGCCCTTGTTGAACCGCAGCACCTCTTTGGCCGACAGATACGGGTTCTTGGTCCCGCCCAGATTCACGAGAGCGAGCACCTGCTCGGCGACGCTGACGGGGCAACCCTTGAGCCGCACATAACCGTTCTTTTTCACGCTCAAGAGCGTGCGGCCGACCTTGTACATCTTCACGAAGAGATCCTCTTGCTTGGCCTCGTACGGATCGCGTTTCGCGCGATCGACATACGGGCTCTCGACCGAGACATCCGCACCATTGAGCTTCCCCTTCCAGCGTACGCAATCGCCGATGAACACCACCTTCTCCCCTGGCTTCGCGTCGATCGGCCCGTCGTAGTCCCCGAAGACGACATGGAGCCGCGGCATCTTCTCATCGCACTTCTTGTCGTAGATCCGCAGGATTTCAATCGCCTCTTCGATCGCACCGGGACAGCCGCCCCAGCAATAATCCGTGCGCTCCTTCTCGGGCGGCGGGCCGGCGTAGGCCGTAATCTTCGCGCCCTCGAAATATTTCTCGACGCGGATCAAGCCTACCTTGAAGCCGCTCGCCATCTTGCGGGCCTCCTCGAGCGGAACATCGCCCGAGATCCCGATTTTCGAAAGGTCGAGCGGGCCGAAGCCGCGCTCATGCGCCATCCTGATATGATCCACGTCCACGGGATCGACCCCGATGATCCGGCAGCAGACCGCATCGAAAGCCACCTGCGAATTTCCCATGATGATCAGCCCCAGATCCCTCGGAACGGGCGTCAGCATGCGCCCCTCTCCGGCCGTGATCGCGTCGATGGCGATGAACTGCGGCTGCACGATGTACTGAAGATCGGCGATTTTTTCGTTAAGGCGATGGTCGTGGTCGATCAGGCGATGCCGGTCGTCCTGGATGCCGATGTAGTTCTTCAGCGAGAAAGTCACGGTGGTCCAGGGGTGCGACTTGAATTTCGGGCAGTTCACGAAAAAATCAGCCTGCGCCACCGGCTGCGGGGTGAAAATATAATCGCGCAACCGCTCCTTGTGGGACAGCCGGATCTCAACCTGCGGCTCCTCTTCGAAATGGTAATGCTTCACTCCGGTGCGCTTGAACATCGGGTAATAATCCGCCGCATCGAACGCCCGCCGTGTCGGGATCGTGATGCCGCAGCGTTCCCCCACAGCGAGCTCCGTGAGCCCCTTCGAGGCACGGTCCTTGAGCGCCATCAACACGCCTTCGAGAAACTCCGGACGCGTGTACGCGTGAGGAAAGGTGTCTCCGGAAGCAACCGTGTTGGGCTTAACGAGCGTGCGCCCATGCGGCCGGAGCTCAAGCTCCTCGAGCCCTTCTCGAATGATGGCGCGGATCCGTTCGGTATTGTAATCAGGGCACCGGCGAATAATGACACGAGGCCGGATGGGTAGTTTCATGATACCCCTTGTGTTTGAGTCGAGGTTCTTGCCCGGTTTCTCCAGATACCTCCGGTTGCAATTCGTTTTCTCCATTGGCCGCCTGGTTTCCCGGCGGCGCCAATATTTCAACCATGCATCCGCCGGCCCGAAACCCTCAGAAACGAAGACATGCAGGTTCCCGGCATCTATACCACAATTATCGAGAAAATAACACAATGAGTACAGCTTGCATGATCAAGGGGACAGATTTGAAATCTGTCCCCGAGTTCCTCAATAAGCTCTTGACCTCTCCCGAGAGGTTATGGGATAAGGGTTTTAAGGAATTGAGCGCCGTGTCTTCATATTCTAACCAGAAAAGAAGGGAGGGTATTATCAATATGCAGCAATTGAAGAGGTTTTGTCTTTTTGGGTTTATTGCCGCCGTTTTTTTTATTTTTACCCTCGGATGCGCCGCCCCGCCTAACGTGCTGGACCGCTCGTTTTCCGGGCCCCAGGTGGTGATCAATCCCCAGGTGATTCCGCTGGGAGTGGCCAAGCTGATGGAGACCAACATTGTCTTTGATGGATCCGGCTTCCAACCGGGCGATTCGGTCTTCATCTCCCTGATCGGGCAAGACGTCAATACCTCGCTTGCCCTGGCCAAGGTCCAACAGGACGGGACCTTCCGGGCCGAAGTAGGACAGTCTTCGCCGGCCAAATTAGCCAAGATCACGGGGATCCTCCGGGCCAACGTGGTGACCAATGAGAAATTCGACTCGGTTGTCGTGCTCACCGGGCCGACAATTCCCGCGGGCGCGTATACCGCCAGAGCCACCAGTTTGCTTTCCCCCCTGACGGCGGAGACATCAGTGGCGGTTGCCGGTCCATCCTTCTTCAGCCGCATCAAGGATAGTATCGCCGGTATGCTTGGAAAGATAGAGGACAAAAGGTGATACCTGGTAAATCGGCCACCAATGCTTTTTTTGGGCCGGACTTTCCACTCACTTTATTTTTGAAGGTGTTGTTTCACGACTCCTATGAAATCATTCAGACCGCGCGTGAGCTCGTGAATGACGATCACCTTTATCGGGACCCTGAATACTCTTGGAATGCCTATATTCTTGCATAGCACCTCATCAAAAAAGGCGTGCAGGAGATGTCTGCCTGAATTGTGCTTAAAATGCATTCTTGACGGGTGACTCGACCAAAATGTGAGCTGATTTCTCAAAAGGGCGGTCGCCACTCCACATCCCTTTCCCAACCGCATCGCCAGCCCCTGCTTTTCGATGCAAAATATCCCTGCAAACTATCCCTTGACAAGCAAAAACAGCCCCCCTATGCTTCCATCCCATCGAAAGCAATGTCTTAGCAAATATCAAAAATGCCAATTGCATTCCCTTATTCGTTGTATTCCTGGTTTGCTCTCTGTAGAATCATGACAACATTCATATTAAAAAATTCACGGAGGAAAAGATGACGAACTTGCATTATCTGCCTGCGACACAACAGATCACACTCATCAAATCCAGAAAAATCAGCTCCGCCGAACTGCTTGAGGTATATATTGAGCGATTCAATCGCGTCAATCCCTCCATCAACGCCATTATTGCCATTGATCTTGAAAATGCCAGGGCAAGCGCGCAAAAGGCCGATGAAGCGCTGGCAAGGGGTGAAGACTGGGGGCCGCTGCACGGTCTGCCCATGACCATCAAAGACACCATCGAAGTTACAGGAATGCCGTGCACGTCAGGTTCGCCGAAACTTAAACAACATATGCCGGCCAGGGATGCGGATGTGGCGGCATCGTTGCGAGGCGCGGGTGCGATCATTTTCGGCAAAACCAACGTCCCTCTGTTCGCCCAGGATTTTCAGAGCTTCAACGATGTCTATGGCCAGACCAACAATCCGTGGGATGTCACGCGCGTTCCCGGAGGGTCCTCCGGCGGAGCGGCCGCTGCCTTGGCTGCCGGTCTGACCCCTTTGGAAATCGGCAGCGATATCGGCGGTTCCATCCGTACCCCGGCGCATTTCTGCGGAGTATTTGGGCACAAATCTTCCTATGACGTGGTGCCTTTTCGGGGACATATCCCGCCGTTTCCGGGATTGTTTCCCGGCGAGTACGCCATCGGCGGCGATATTGCAGTCATCGGGCCTTTGGCGCGAAGCGCTAACGACCTGGAACTGGTCATGGACATCATTGCCCGGCCGAAAAAACCCATGCAAACTGCGTGGAAGCTGGAATTGCCGCCCCCGAGAAAAAAGACCATAATTGAATTTAAGGTCGGCGTCTGGCTGGATGACCCGGATTTCCCCGTGGACGGATTGGTGTCGGATTGCCTGTCGGACCTGGTGGATACGCTGGCAAAGCAGGGGACGCAAATAACAAACAAGCGGCCGGATATCAATTTCAAGGATTGTCACGATATTTATGCCAGGCTTCTTACAGCTGTACCCAATGCTGCGCTGCCCAGAGCGGTCTTTGACCAGATGCTCTCAGAACTCCCCAACCTGTCTGAAGATGATAAAAACTTCCGGGCCCAATTGATCCGAGGCACCACCTTGAGGCATCGCGACTGGGTGGTTTTAGATTACCTGCGCCTGCTCATGCGGCAGAAATGGGCGGATTTTTTTACCGACGTTGACATCCTGCTCTGCCCGGCGGTCCCGGTGACCGCGTTTGCCCATGATCATGGCGATTTTTTCAACCGCACCCTCAAGGTAAACAATATGGAACGATCTTATGCCGATACCATGTTAGCCTGGGCCGGGCTGACATGTGTGTCCTATCTGCCGGCCACTGTCGCCCCCATCGGGACAGCAAAAGACGGACTGCCGGTGGGCGTCCAGATTGTGGGCCCGTATCTTGAAGACAAAACGCCCATTCGGTTGGCCAGCCTGATTGAGGAGATGACAGGCGGATTCAGACCGCCGCCGGGATTTGAGTGATCAATAAGATACCCCGCCGCAAGCAGCGGGGTATCTTGTTAGAAGTAAAGGGGTTTCAAACGAAGAAAGAACCAAGTATACAATGGTCTCACCCCACATAAGTGATTACACGAAAAAAGGCCATGCCGATAGATCCATGAAGTACAGCAAATACAAAGCTACGCCGCCACTATTCATGATTGTTCATTGAATTCGGGTTGAAAGGTGCGAAGGCTTGGCAGATTGTTCCTCGTTCGAGTAAAACCCGGTTGTCTTCCCTAAGGTCAATATCTGATTGACATACAGGCCATTTCCCCTATATCTCCTTTTACAAATAAGTATCCGATCACAATTAAAGCATCCACAAGAGAGGCAGGTTCGCGATGATGAAACAGAAAATCAGGGAGTTTGCAATGGGTCTCGGCGTCGATGATGTTGGATTTGCAGCGGCGGCAGACTACAAAAGTTCCCGCAGCCCGAAGATCGAAACTCTTTTCCCCGAGGCCAAATCCATTGTGGTCATGGCAATCAAGGAAATGTCCCATACCGAGAGCCCGAACCCTCAGATTGCCATGAATGGCCGTCTCGATATTATGGAGTTCGGGCGCGGGATCAACTATAGAATGGCCAGATTTATAGAAAAGGAATGCGGGGCGCGAGCGATGAGTATTCCGCTGTCATATCCAATGAATTTGGATCCCGCGACCGGGGGAGTCATTGCTGATCTCTCCCTGCGTCACGCGGCGGTAGTGGCGGGATTGGGGGAATTCGGCAGGCACAATCTCGTGATTCATCCCCGATTGGGGACAAGGGTGCTGTTCGCGGCGGTCCTGTGTAATCTGGACATGCCCTCCGATCCCCCGGTAAAGGAGAACCTCTGTACACAGTGCAACGCATGTGTAGAAAATTGCCCTGCCGGAGCGCTGAACAACGAGGGGCAGACAGATGTTATGAAATGCCTAAAGGTTTCGCAGCCCTATGGACTTGGTAAGAACATCAAATTCTGGGCCAAGTGGGCTGGTAAGACCCCAGAGGAACAACAAAAGATGTTTATGAGCAAAGACTTCTGGATGATGTACCAAGCCAACTTCATCGGCTTTCAGTACTTTTGCTTCAAGTGCTATACCTCCTGTCCAGTAGGCGAATAGCCAGGAAGTGTGGCATCAGCTTCAAATACAAAGCTTACAAAGCTTCGGTGACACTCGTCGGGCGAGTTCATTGATTTCGGATTGAAGGGTGTATGCGCCACTCCATATATTCCTTGACAATTCCTGTCTTATCCCCTTATTATCTCTCCCATATGACATTTCTTTTCTCCCTGTGCCCGTAACAACGCTCATCCGGGCTTAGCCAGATCTCCACAAGCTGACAGGTTCTTAGCTCCGACTTTGAGACCGAGAAGGACATGAACCATGCATTGCCCGAAGTGCCAGATCGAGAATCCCGGCAACAGAAAGTTCTGTCATGAGTGTGGGGCAAAGCTTGTTCTTACCTGCCCAAAGTGTCAGTTCGAGAACATTCCCTCCGACAAGTTTTGCGGCGACTGCGGGCACGACTTAACCCTTCCCTCCGAACTGCTTCGCAAAGAACTCTCCTTTGATGAGAAGCTGGAGAGGATTCAAAAGTATCTCCCCAGTGGCATCGCCGAGAAGATCCTCTCTCAGCGGGACAGGATCGAGGGGGAGAAGAGGCAGGTCACGGTTATGTTCTGTGACATGAAGGGCTTCACGCCTCTGTCTGAAAAATTAGGCCCCGAAACCATGTATGCCATGATGGACGAGGTGTACGAGATCCTGATCCGGAAGGTGAATGAATAGGGGGGACGGTAAACGAGCTCACGGGTGACGGGATCATGGCGCTCTTCGGCGCCCCCATTGCCCTGGAGGATGCACCGCAGAGAGCTCTCCGGGCGAGCCTCGCCATCCACCGGGAGATGGTGCAGTTTAATGAACGGATGCGGCGGGAGAAACCGGGTCTTCCTCCTCTTCGGATGCGCGCCGGCATCCACACCGGCCTCGTGGTGGTGGGGACCGTGGGCAACGACCTACGGGTGGACTTCACGGCCGTCGGGGACACGGTGAACTTGGCTTCCCGAATGGAGCAGATGGCTGAGCCGGGCGCCACGTATATCTCGGAGGACGCCTTCGCCCTCACGGAGGGCCTGTTCCGTTTCGAGGGTCTCGGCTTCATCGAGAGGAAGGACAACGTTTACCGCATCTCGAAGGAACTCCAGAGTATCCGCATCCCCTCCACCATCCAGGACATCATCATGGCGCGTGTGGATGCCTTGCCGGAAGGGGCAAAGGAGGCGCTCCAGGTGGGTTCCCTTATCGAGCGGGAGTTCAGTTACAGGCTCATCAAAGCGGTCATGAAGCTTCCCGAGCAGGAGCTTCTCCGGCACCTCTCCGCCCTCAAGGATGCGGAGCTCCTGTACGAGCGGGGCCTTTTCCCTGATTCCACCTTCATATTCAAGCACGCCCTCACGAGAGAGGTGCTCTACGACTCGCTCCTTGACCGGAGACTGCATCGAGAATCTGCCCCAGACGGAAGAAATTCAAAAAAAGGTGATCGACGCCAGAACGACGCTGGCGAGGTATTGCTTAAATCTCGGCTACTATGCGGATGCCGGGGATGCTGTCGCCCCGGTCGTCGACCTCTGCCATGCGCTCAACTACCGGAAGAGACTGCCGGCGATCTATGTAGCCCTTGCGAATCACATTGTCTTTGCTGAGCGATACGATGAGGCACGCTGGGCGGAGGCATTCAGGTATTACGAAGAGGCTGCAAGGCTCGCCCGAGAGGAACGGGATTATTTATCCCTCTGGAATGCGTATGTAAATTTAGGAGGAATTGCGTATAGCTCTATCTGTGAGTTCAACAGAGGTGAATCCTGTCTGAAAGAGATCCTCGCCATGAGCGAGACTGCCGGCAACGCTCAAGGGACTGTTGTCGCAAAGAGTATCCTGAGCGGTTTTATCTATGTACTTAGTGGCAGGATCGATGATGCCATGAGAGAGTCTCATGAGGCATTGCAGATTGCCATAACGGCCGATGATCCATGGATGAAGAGCTTCGGTTATACACACTATGGTGTGTCCTGTTTCTTCAAGGGGCTCTTTGGCGAGGCGGAAGAATGCCTGAAGAAGGGTCTGAGCTGCGGCCAGCGATGTGATCATGCAGCCGGAATCCGCCTGGTCTCACGTACTTTGGGTGATGTTCAGACAGAGATGGGCAGGTACGGTGAAGCTCAGAGCAGTTATGACATGGGTCTTGCCATTGCTCAGCCGGTTCCGGAATGGTTTCATTGGGCCGAGCTCAGCAAATATGCTGCCCGTATTTCAGGTCGACTCGGGCCGATCACCCTTGATCTGCGTCGCGACCTCGTAGAGAGCAAGGTGAAAGCGAATCAGGGCTCGTCAGCTCAACTTATTGGAAAGATCTACCTGCACATCGACGATGAGCACATGGACGAGGCCGAGACGTGGATCAGGAAAGCCATCGATGCGGATGAGCGAAACCGGATGCCGTGGCACCTGGCAAAGGATTACGCCCTGTACGCCGAATTCTTCCAGAAAAAAGGAGACATCCCCGAGGCCAAGGAACAGCTCACCAAGGCCATCGATCTCTTCCGGGAATGCGGTGCCGATGGTTGGGTGAAGAAGTACGAGGAGGAGCTGGCGCAGCTGTGAAAAAAACACTGACGATGCAGGCGCATCAATATTTGTGACCATGTGAAACATCGAGTTACTGGATATGGAAGCGATGAAGTCCTTCGTTAAGTTCATTCGGACGTACCGTAAAGGGGAGATTATCTTCGCGGAGGGAAGTCCCGGACAGGAGATGTATGTAATCTCGTCCGGCGCGGTGAAGGTCACCACCACGAAATCGGGCAAGGAGACACTTCTCGCCCGGATGGGTACCGGCGAGTTCTTTGGCGAAATGTCTCTGGTGGATGCGGCGCCCCGCTCCGGTACCGCCTCCGCCGATGAGGACGGCACCCGCCTTGTCGAACTCGACCTGGACCGATTCCTCTACCTGGTGCAGCAGCAGCCTGCGTTCGCCCTGACCATCATGCATACGCTGTGCGAGCGGATCAGGAAGCGGGATGCGCTCTATCTGGAACTGCTGGGAAAGTCGGGTGGAGAGCAGAGTCCCGCGGCTGATGAGACTCAGGCGGGTGAGCAGGGAGGTGCACTATGACGAACCCAACGGATAAGACCAGTACCGTGGAGCTTCGGCCGGACATCTACCAGTTCCGTTTCGGCCGGCCGAGCAGCCATTGTTACCTCATCAAGGGCAAGCCGAAGAACGTGCTCATCGACACGGGCACGGGGGCCAATTTCCCGAACCTTGTGGCCCGCCTTGCCGAGCTGGGACTGGAACCCGCCGACATTCACATGATTATTCTAACCCACGAGCACTTCGACCACATCGGGTCGACGGCGTACCTGTTCAACACGGCAGTGGTGGCGGCCCACCCCCTGGCGGCGAACAAGATTGAGCTCCAGGACGAGTTCGTCATGATGGGCAAGTACCTGGATGAACCCGCGGGACCCTTCCATGCCGACATCTGGATCGAGGGAGATGCCATGATAGAGCTCGGCAACTACCACCTTCGCGTCCTGCATACCCCGGGTCATTGTTCCGGGTGCATCTGCCTGCACGAACCGGATCAGGGCCTACTCTTCACGGGCGATACTGTATTCGCCGGCGGCGCTCTGTCCGGCATTTTCAGTTCGGGGAGCATCAGCGACTACGTCCACTCTCTGAAGCGTTTGAGCGGGCTGCGCGTGGAGGAATTCTACCCGGGCCACGGCCCGATCTCCAAGACACCTCGTCAGGACATGCAGAAGGCCGTCGCCGACTCCTGCATGCTCATGGAGGACTCCAAGGTGCTCTTCGAGGCTCTCGACACAAAGGCAACCTTCAGGCGGCTCTTTGCGACGGTGCGCAAGCCCAAGAAACCCCCACAAACTGAAAGCCAACCCGAGTGAAGGACTGGAAGAGTCTTTACCTGAAATGCGAGCTGCCATAGAAGAAGCCGACGATAAGGGGGGCAGCATGAAAGTCAGTTTTGAATGTTCCGGATTAAGCGGCGCGGAGGGAATTGAAGCTCTTCGAGGAATGCGAGGCCGATGTTTACCTGAAGCAGGCCCGGGAGGCGTTGGCGGAATTGGAATGAAAATATGAATTGCCCGAAATGCCAGATCGAGAATCGTGATGGAATAAAATTCTGTGAGCAGTGTGGGGCAAAGCTAGAACTGGAATGTCCCAACTGCAAAGCCAAAATTCCCCTGGGTAAAAAATTCTGCGGCGACTGCGGCCACGACCTGACCCAGACATCCCCGGCCATTCTCAAAGGCCTCTCCTTCGACGAGAAGATCGCCAAGCTCCAGAAATACCTCCCTTCAGGCATCACCGAAAAGATCCTCTCCCAGCGGGACAGGATCGAGGGGGAGAAGAGGCAGGTGACAGTGATGTTCTGTGACATGAAGGGGTTCACGCCGCTGTCTGAAAAATTGGGTCCCGAGACCATGTATGCCATGATGGACGAGGTCTACGAGATCCTTGTCCATAAAGTCCACGATTATGAAGGTACGGTTAATGAGATGACAGGGGACGGTATCATGGCCCTGTTCGGCGCCCCCATTGCCTTGGAGGATGCTCCCCAACGAGCCATTCGTTCAGCCATGGCCATCCACCGTGAGATGAAACGGTTCAATGAGCGGATGCGTCCGGCGAAGGGCGAGTTTCCACCTGTGATGATGCGGATCGGGATTCACACAGGGCTTGTGGTGGTCGGGACATTGGGAAACGATCTGAGAGTGGAGTTCACGGCGGTAGGGGATACGGTTAACCTTGCTTCCCGGTTGGAAAGTTTAGCCGAACCTGGAACGACGTACATCTCCGAAGACACCTTCAAGCTCACCGAGGGCCTGTTCCGTGTTGAGGCCTTGGGGGAGAAGGAGATCAAGGGTAAGGAGAAGCCTCTTAAAGTCTATCAGGTCATCGCCCCCAGCAGTAGAAGGACACGATTCGATGTGAGTGCGGAAAGAGGCCTGACGCCATTCGTGGGACGACAGAGAGAACTGGAGCTGCTCCTGGATGGTTTCGAGCGTTCCCGGGATGGCCGGGGCCAAGCCATCTCTATCATCTCCGAGGCAGGGATCGGCAAGTCAAGACTCCTCTATGAGTTCAGGAAGGCTGTCACCAATGAGGATGTGACCTTCTTGGAAGGCAGATGCCTCTCCTACAGTAGAAACGTAGCCTATCACCCCATTGTGGACATCCTGAAGGCCAACTTCGAGATTCAGGATAATGACACGGATCAGCAGGTCCGTAAGAAGGTCACCAGCTTCCTAAAAATCATCCAAGTGGATGAATCCTCCACGCTGCCCTATCTATTGGAGCTTCTCTCCATGAAAGAGAGCGGCATCGAGAAGATTCAAATGAGCCCCGAGGCCAGGAAGGAGAGAACCCTGGAGGCCCTTAAAAGGATCACTCTCAAGGGCTCTGAATACAGGCCCCTGATCATGGCCGTGGAGGATTTGCATTGGATGGACAGAAGCTCCGAGGATGCATTGAAAGAGCTCCTGGAGAGCATCTCCGGTTCGAAGGTCTTTCTGATCTTTACTTACAGACCAGAGTTCGTCCACACTTGGGGTAGCCGCTCATACCACAGCCAGGTCACCCTGAACCGATTGTCCAATCGGGAGTCCCTCGCAATGGTGAGCCATCTGTTCGGCACCACCAACGTCGACAAAGACATTGAGGATCTGGCCCTGAGCAAGACGGAAGGCATCCCCTTCTTCATCGAAGAGTTCATTAAGTCCCTCCGGGATCTGAAGATCATTGAGAAGAGCAACGGCGCATACAAGCTGACCAAGGACCTCAAGGCCATCGCCATTCCTTCCACGATCCAGGATGTGATCATGGCCTGTGTGGATCATCTACCCGAGGGAGCCCGGGAAGTCTTAAGAACCGGCTCCGCCATTGAGCGGGAGTTCAGCCATGAGCTGATTCGGAAAGTGAAAAGGCTGCCCGAGGAGCAGTTGCTCTCCCACCTTTCCACCCTCAAGGACTCCGAGCTTCTCTACGAGCGGGGGATTTACCCCCACTCGACATACATCTTCAAGCACGCCCTCACCCGCGAGGTGGTGTACGACTCGATCTTGACCAGGAAGAGGAAGGCCCTCCATGAGGAAATCGGGAAGGCTATCGAAGAGACCTGCAAAGACAACCTGGATCAGTATTACGGGGTGCTGGCCGAGCATTTCATAGCGGGCGAGAATTATGGGAAATGCTCTGCCTATTCGCGGCTGGCAGCCAGAAAAGCGGAGAAGGCGGCTTCCCTGAACGATGCGGTTGCCCACGCGAAACGAAGAATTTCCTGCATTGAAAAAATGCCCCAGACCGGGGAGGTGGAGCGGGAACGCATCGATGCGAGGACAGTCCTCGGGCTCTATCTTGCTCAAACGACGTTTCTCGCCGAAGCAAAAGAAGCCATCGACCCGATCATCCAGGTGGCAATACGAAACGATTACAAAAAGAGGCTGGGCCAGATATACACGATTCTGGGTCACTACTATTCTGTTGTGGAACAAGATTTCCCAAAGGCTTATCGCGCCTTTGAAGAGGCCCTGAAGATAGCGGAGGAAGCAAACGATATCGTTTCTTCGGTTTTTGCAAGCTTCTGGTTCGGTAGTGCCTTGTGCTTCGACTGTGATTTTGAAAGGGCGATCCCCTATTTCCAAAGATCTCTTGATATCAATGTGGCTGTGAAGAACCAGTGGGGCATAGCGTCAATCAAAAGCTATTTCGCTTTGTACTGTTATTATTATTGGGGAAAGATAGATGTGTCGTTTCAGATCACCACCGAGGCGCTTCGCATAGCCGAAGAGAGCGGGGATATCTTGTCAAAAGGACAAGCATACACAGCTCACGGATGGTCCTGCTATGGGAAGGGGATGTTGGAGGAAGCGGAAAAGAATCTTCTGAAGGGGTGCGAACTCTGCGAGAAGATCGGTTTCAATCTTGGGCAGGTGCTGGCTCGTAGTGGTTTGTATAGCACTTATGAACAAACAGGAGAGATTGTAAAAGCGAAAGAACATTGTGAAAGAATGATTCCCGTTTGGGAGCAATTTCAAACGCCATCTTCAGTGGGTTCAGGGAAAGTGATGTTGGCACTGTCGAAAATACGGAATAACGAGAAGGACGTGGATGTCGACTCCCTCTATGCATACGCACGAAACAATAAGTGGAAAACATATGAAGGACGGATTTCTTATTTGATGGGTGCAATCTTTTTGGACATCGACGATAAGCATATGCCTGAAGCTGAAGACTGGATCCGGAAAGCGATCGAGGCGGATCAGAGGAACGGCATGAGGTTTAGTTTGGGACAAGATCATGCCCTATACGCCGAATTCTTCAAACGAAAAGGAGACCGCGAGCAGGTCCGGGAAAACCTGGAGAAAGCGATAGATATTTTCCGGGAGTGCGGGGCCGATGGGTGGGTGAAGAAGTACGAAGAGGAGCTGGCGAGGCTATGACAGTTTGAGCGTGTCGTTACCATTGACACACAAGATCATTCTGCATACTTGCAGGAGGTAGAAAAATGAAATGTCCCACCTGTCATTTTGAGAATCAGGAAGGGAAGAGGTTCTGCGGAGAATGCGGGGCGAAGCTGGAAGTTCTCTGCCCGAGCTGCCATTCTCCGAATCCGCCCCAGTTCAAATTCTGTGGCGATTGCGGCGCCGATCTCAAGAAGCCCAAGGAATCCCCTCCTCTCGACTACACCGCCCCTCAGTCTTACACGCCCAAATTCCTCGCCAACAAGATCCTCACAACCCGGAGCTCTATCGAGGGCGAGCGGAAGGTCGTTACAGTGCTCTTCGCCGACGTGGCGAACTACACGTCGCTGGCGGAGAAGCTCGACCCGGAGAAAGTCCACGAGATCATGGACGGCTGCTTCCGGATTCTCATGGATGAGATCCACCGTTACGAGGGCACGATCAACCAATTCACCGGGGATGGTGTGATGGCCCTCTTCGGAGCGCCCCTTGCCCACGAGGACCATGCCCAGCGCGCCTGTTATGCCGCCCTGGCCATCCAGAGAGATCTGGCGGAGTACGCGAAGAAAATCGAGAAGGACACGAGCCTCCCCTTCAAGATGCGCATCGGCCTCAACTCGGGGGCGGTGGTTGTGGGCGCCATCGGCAACGATCTCCGGATGGACTACACGGCCATCGGCGATACGACCAACCTGGCCGCCCGGATGCAGCAGGCGGCCCGGCCCGGCGAGACCTGGGCGAGCGCGGCAACTTACGGGCTGGTGCGGGACTACTTCCACCACGAGCCGGTCGGAACCGTCGAGGTCAAGGGAAAGCGTGAGCCCCAGTCAACCTACCGCCTTCTCTCCGAGCGCTCGGGCGTCTACACCCGGTTCGACGCCGGACTCGTGCGGGGCGTGACCGAACTCGTGGGCCGCCGGCCCGAGATGGAGGCGCTGCACTCGGCGCTGGAGCGAGCCAAGAGCAGTCAGGCCCAGGTGGTCGACGTGGTGGGCGAGGCCGGAGTGGGCAAGAGCCGGCTCGCCTACGAGTTTCGCAAAGCATTGGGGAATGAGGCCACGTTCCTGACCGGGCTATGCGTCCACTACGGCCGGAGCATCAACTTCCTGCCAGTGATCAATGTGGTGCGGGAGGCTTTCGGGATTGAGGAGGGGATGAGCGAGGCCGAGGCCGGGCTGCGCATCGCGGGGAAGGCCGCGGGGGCGCTCGCGGCCATGATCCCCTTTTATCGAAACCTGCTCTCGCTGCCGGTGGATGACCTCAAGTTCAAGAGCCTTAGCGCCGAGGGCCGGAAGTTCGGCACGTTCGAGGCGGTCAAGGACCTCCTGGTGGCCCTGAGCCGCGAAAAGCCTCTGGTGGTCTTTGTCGATGACGCCCACTGGATCGACAAAATCTCCCAGGAGCTCTTCACCTACTGCTCGCGTTCGGTGCTCTCCCACCCCATCCTGCTGCTCACCTCCTACCGGCCCGAGGCCACCCCGGGCTGGGCCCAGGGGGCCCACTACCAGCGGCTGGGCCTCGAGACTCTGAACGCGCGCTCGTCGATCCGGCTGGTGCGAAACCTGCTCGGGGGGGTGGGGCTCGAGGCCGCGCTCGAGCAGAAGATTGCGGAGAAGACCGGGGGCAACCCCTTCTTCGTCGAGGAGATCGTGCGCGAGCTCGTGGACCGGGGGGATCTCGTGCGCAGCGGCGAGCGCTACGTGTGCGTCCGGCCTATGGAACAGTGCGAGATTCCCGGTACGGTCCAGGGGGTGCTCGCCGCGCGGATGGATCGGTTGAGTGAGGATCTGAAGAAGACCATGCAGGTGGCGAGCGTCATTGGCCGGGACTTCGCCTATCGGCTGCTGCGCAGCATCCTGGATCTGGGCGACGAGCTGCGGGCACGGCTGACCAATCTGGTGGGGCTCGAGATCCTCTACGAGAAGGCGCTCTACCCGGAGCTCGAGTACATCTTCAAGCATGCCCTGACCCAGGAGGTGGCTTACGAGAGCCTGCTCAAACAGCGGCGCCAGGAGATCCACGGTCGCATCGCCCGGGCCATCGAGGAGCTCTACGCGGGGCGGCTTGAGCCCCACTGCGAGCTTTTGGCCCACCACTGGGAGCTGAGCGACGCTCCGGACCGCTCAATCGAGTACTTGGTCCTGGCCGGGGAAAAGTCGGGCCGAACCCAGGCCGCGCACGCTGCGGTGGACTTCTTCACCCGGGCCCTCGCGCAGATCGAACGCTCGGGCCTAGAGGCCGACCCGGGTCTGCTGATGCGCATCCGGGAGGGGCGCGCGGTCTCCTCCCACGTCATCGAGGACGTCGAGCAGAGCTTTGCCGACTACCAAGAGGCGATCCGACTCGCCCACAGCGCCGGGGATCGGGGGAAGCTCCTCCACTTCTTGTTGATCGCGCCGTGGCCCATCTACAACACCACCCTCAAGGACCGGGTTCCGGCGCTGTGCGAGGAGGGGCTCGAGCTCGCGCAGGCCCTCGGCGACCGAGGCGCCGAGGGCCTGATCATGAGCTCGCACGCCTACTGGCGCTACTAGTGGCAGGGCTCAGACGAGTACGCGACGATTCGACGCGGCTTCGAGATGGTTCAGGAGTCCGGACACCCACTGGTTAGTCTGGGTCTATTGCACCCGGCCAACCAGGAGCGCTGGCGGGGCAACCCCCGGCGCACACTAGAGCTCCTGGCCGGGGTCCCCGAGACTCTGGAGTCGCAATTCAATGTCATTTTTGCGAACATGGTCATTCTGCTGTTCGCGTGGTCCCTCACCGAGGTCGGCAGATACGAAGAGGCCGTGCGCCGCCTGAACCATGGGGCCGAGAGTGCCGAAAGAAACGCACTTCATTTCTTCCTCGTCCGCTATTACAACACTTTAGGTTGGGCTTACGCGGAGGTGTGCGACTTTGAAACGGTGTCCCGCTACAATCGCCGCGCGCTGGAGAATGTGCACGCGTCGTTCCGGAAGCCCGTGTTGATCTACCCGTTCTCGGAGTTTCGGGCCATGTCGGAGGTCAACCTCATGGAGAACGACTTTGATCTGGGAGAGGTCGACGAGGCGTGGCATCGTCTCATGCGATTGGAGCATGAAGTTCTCAGTTCCGACTACGATTTCAATCGCGACCGCTGGACGGCTCGGATGCAGGATCTCAAGGGCACGATCCTGCTCACCCGAGGCGACCTCGACGGCGCCGAGGCAGCCGCAAATCAGTGCCTCGAAATCGCAACGAAACGCCACTACAGGAAATACCTGGGGAGGGCCGAGCGGCTTTTGGGCCAGGTGCTCGCCGAAAGGGGCGTGTACGACCCGGCGGAGGCGAAGCTCACCGCGGCGCTGACCGAGCTGGAAGCCGTGGGCAACCCCAAACAGCGCTGGATCACCCATACGGAGCTGGCTCGCCTCTACGCCAAGATGGGGAGACCGGACCGGGAGCGGGAGCAGCGCCAGCAGGCGGCCCGGATCGTCCAATCCACGGCCGACGGGCTCCGGCAGGGAGGGCTGCGCGACACCTTTCTCCAAGCCGTGCCAGTGCGCGACATTCTGGATAACTCTGGCCTCTGACCGCCATGCCCGCACTGGGAGAACGCGCCGCTCGCCATCGGAGAGACGACGCCGGTACCCCTCGTCTACGACTTCTACGGCATCAAATTAGCAATGCCAGGCCACAATGACAAAGGGATGTCGTATTATTTTTCTATATCCCGTTATCAATACACCGGCGCCATTGTAAAACATTCAAGATAACAATTTGTAATAACAACATTGCCGCACATATATTCCTTGACAATTCTTGCCTGATCCTTTTATCATGCCACGGCATATGAAATTTCCCTTCTCCCCGTGCCCATAATCACGCTCATCAGGAATTAGCCCGGTTTCCACAAGCTGACAGGTTCGTAGCTCCGACTTTGAGACCGAGAAGAGCAGAACTGACGAAGCCCGAAAATACATCGCCGACGCCATCCAGCTCTTCGAGGAATGCGAAGCGGACGTCTTTCTGAAGCAGGCTAAGGAGGCGCTTGCTTCCCTTTGAAACAAATATCATGCACCCGGAGGATAAAAATATGGGAGTCAGTATTTATCCGATACAGTTGGGCTTTGACTGCTGTTATATCGTTCAGGACAAAGGGACCATCATGATCGATGGCGGAGCTCCAGGAGAGATAAAAACCTTCATGAAAGGAATTGGCAAGCTATCTATCAGGTCCGAACAGATAAAGCTCATCGTCCTAACCCATGGCCATTGGGACCATATCGCCTCGGTGAAAGATATTAAGGAAAAAACAGAAGCTAAAATTGCCATTCATGAGAAGGAGAAAGAATGGCTCGAAAAGGGCTTGAAGCCCGTGCCTCCAGGAGTGAATCTCTGGGGAAGATTTTTAAGTAAAGCCATTACCATGTGCCTGCCGCTCATTGAAGTCCCAGTTGCCCCAGTTGATATTGTTATTGGCAATGAAGGGTTTTCCCTCGCTGAGCATGGAATTTCGGGTAGAATTATCCATACCCCCGGCCATTCTTCAGGATCGGTCAGTGTTTTACTGGATACCGGAGATGTCTTTGTTGGGGATATGGCGATGAATAAGATTCCCTTATCGCTTCGTCCCGGATTTCCAATCTTCGCTGAAGATTTTGATAAACTTAAAGAGAGTTGGCGAACGCTCCTTGATCAGGGTGCCAAGACTGTATACCCATCTCATGGAAAACCTTTTCCGGTGTCTATAATTCGAGATTTGTTGTCATAGGGAGTGGAGGCACATAAGAATGCGCTTACGATTGAGTCCCTGACCCGGTGGTAAGCGTAGGTGGTTCGATACTACGGATTTAGAAACTGCAGTTCAAATGGAAATCCTCACTTCAATTCCATATCAAAAGTTGAGGCTTTGTAAGTGAAAGTGCGGACTCAGGAAAGGGGTCCGGCGGGGAAGGCGTCTTCGTTACGGTTCCGGTCCCGGAGTTCGGCCTTCTTTCCCCGATTCCAGCCGGAAACCCGGCTGAAATACTGGGAGATCCTGGCCAGCCCTTCGCAATTTTCCGCTCCGCAATGCAGGCATTTTTCCCGGAGCCCCCGCATCGTGGCGCCGCAACTCTTGCATGAAGTGAATTCAGGAGAGAAAATGATCTGGTTGTTCAGCGTCTCCCGGAACGCCCGGACGATGAATCCGGCAAGGGTGGCCGCCGCGGGCGAAGTGTCGCCCAGCTCCACATGGGTCACGGCCCCCGCCCGGAAGAAGGGGTGAAAGAGCCCTTCCATCCTCACCCGGGTCAGCGGATCGACCGGCGCCGCAGGGTTAAGGTGGGTCGAGTTGGTGTAGTAGATCTCCCCGCGCGCCAGATCGCCCCGGACATATCGGCCCGGCAGGGGGGAAAAGTGTTTCAGGTCGAGGCGGGCGAAGCGGTAGGCGGTGGTCTCTGCGGGCGTCTGCTCCAGAACAAATTGCATCCCATGAACTTCGCAGAGCTTTTCGGCTTCCCCCTGCATATGTCCGATCACCGCAAGGCCCCGGGCCAGGGCGTCATCGGACTCATGCAACTGCCGGCCCTCCCGGATCTGGACGAGCTCATTGAGTCCGGTGATCCCGATCAGATAAATGGCGTCGTTCAAATGGAGATAGGAAGAGCCGTCGCTTTGCATGGCAAGCATGGCCAGCGGACCGGCATCTCCGAGAGAGAGGAGGTTTTCGATGAAGTCGCGCTTCTGGATGTGGGCCTTCACCGCGAGGACCATGAGTTCATCCAGGAGGGTAAAGAGCTTCCTGTCGTCCATACCGGCCCGGTAGCCGAGGCGCGGGAGGTTCAGCGTGACGTTCTGGATCGACGCGCACCGCCGCCTCCAGGGTTCTCCACGGGCTCCCGCCGTCTCTCCTCCAAAATTCATGCAGCCGCAGGGGGCGATCCGTGCGCCTTTTTCCCTATCGAGGACAAAGCAGGGATTCCCCATCGCGGCCGCAGCGCCGCAGGCCTCCTCCAGGAAACCCTCGTGACCGGGCGTACGGAAGAATTCTTCCGTGATGTGGATGACCGGCCGGGGGAAGACGAACGGCATCCCCATGGCGTCCCCCCGGCGATAGACGGCCATCAGCGCCCGGGCAAGCTGACGGGATTCCCCCGCGTATTCACGGCAGGCGCGGCCGGTGGGCCTGCCGCCGGGACCGACGGCAGGGAGGTCGGCAAGAATGGGGGGAACTTCCCAGTAGAGGTGGATGTCGGTAAACATGGCCTGCCCGCCCCGGGCGGAGGTGAGCTGGGAGAATTCGTAGATCAGCATCTGGGCGAACTGTTCGATCTCCCTCTCTCCCATCCCCGTCAGATAGGGGGCGAAGGAGAGATTGACCGCATCCCAGCCTATGACGCCGGCGAAATGCCCCTGGAGGGAGGCCCCGAAACGCACCATGTGGGCGAGCAAGACCTCCGCATGCCGAGCCGGGCCGGCGACCGTCACGCAGTGGGGAAGACGCAGGCCGAACCGCTTGAGATACTCCAGGGATTGGCAGGAGCTGTAAGGCCGGTCTATATAGCCAAGGCCGTGCAGGTGGAGATCCCCGGAGACATGGGCGTCTCCCACCTCCCTGGAGAAGACGTCGTGGAGGGCGTATTCCCGTTTGATCCCCTCGACGAGAGACAGGCTCGTCCCTTCGGGGGCATGGGGAACATTGGCGTTTTCCTTGTTCCGATGGAAGATGAGCTGCCGGACGTCGTAGAGGGGAAAACCGAGACGGGCGTGCAGCCGTCTCGCCTGTTCCAGGCCCCTTTCAACGAGCTTTGCATCCACCAGCTCCCGGATGAGCGCCGTAGTGAGCAGGCTGATCCCGGAGGAGAAGATCTGCTTCTCCACCTCCCGGCTGATCGCCTCGGCGGTCTCTCCGTCGATCCCGGTCTCGCGGATCAGCGCCTCGACGATGCGCCGGCGGTTCCACCGGGCGACCTCCTCGGCGGAAGTGCGGACGAAAAGCGTGATGTCGGTGGTTTCCGGATCGATCGCCATCAGATATTCGTCTTCGACGCCCCTTCCACGGTGTCGAGGGCCCTCTCAGCCGCCCGGGCGAGGACCTCGTCGTGGTCGTGGTTCAGGGAAAAAACCCGGAAATGGACGACCCGGGCCGGGATGAAGCGATAGATGTCCCGGAGGGGTTCGGGAGAGGTGGCCCCCGTCGCAGGGTTGAAGATGTTGACCCGCTTTTCCGTCTCGGCCATCGGATTGATCGGGCGCGGGTCCTGAGTCGCCATATCGACGCGGAAAGACTTGTTCTTCAGGGCGCCGGGGAGGCAGGATCGGATCAGCTTTTCATAGTCGCCTGCACCGGAGAAACGGGTCCCCTTCTGGAGTTGGTCGATGGAGATCTCCGCCGAGAAGGACATTTTCCACTTGACCTCGCGGCGGTGGAGCTTTCCCCATTCCCGTCCCAGCCTCCGCCTCTTCGGATCCTTGCTGTGAATCCATTCCCTGACCTCGGAGAAGAGGCGCCATTCGTCGCAGCCGAGATACGCCTCCAGGTCCTCGCCCGGGTCCGCCGGCAGAATCAGCCCCATCGTGTCCCGGAATATCTCCTGCAGGTGCAGGTCGAGCGCCCGCGTGGTCCGGTGGAAATAAACGTTGGCATAGAGGTTCAATCTTGCATTCAGAAAACGGCTCAGCGCCGAGACGCCCGCCTGGTGCAGGGTGAGTCCGGCTTTCGTGAAGAAGGTGTAAAAACGGAGCCGGGCGATGTCCACGATGTCGAGGGAAAATCCCGTCATGAAGGCGTCCCGTTGGACGTAATCGAGGTTGTCCACGGTATAGGTTCCCGAAAAGAGCTGGCGCAGGAGATGGAGCCACCTGGGCATGGCGCTGTCGCGCTCATCCGGCATCCTGATCAGGAAGGCCACCGCTGCCGGATCGAGCGCCTCGCCCCCGGCAAAGGGCCCCGACGGGCTCCGCCGGATGCGGTCGATCACCCGTCCCAGCTTCCGGACGATGATCAGTCTCCCCAGGTCCTCATGGGTGAGGCCGTACCCGTCCAGGAAATGGTCGTCGAAGAAGTGGCCGTAGGGTCCGTGTCCCACGTCGTGGAGGAGACCGGCCACGCGGAGCAACTCCTCCACATAGTTCAGGGAGGGAACGTCAGGGCAGACCTCTTTCAGCGACGGGTAGAGGTGCCTTCCGAACTCGCCTGCCATGTGCATCGTCCCCAGGGAATGCTGGAAACGCGTGTGTTCGGCCGCCGGATAGACCCACCGCGCGCTCTGAAGCTGGTAGATCCGGCGGAGGCGCTGGACCCAGGGAGAATCGATCAGGTCCTTTTCCGTCCTCTCGCCCCCCCCGTCCGCCGCAGGCACGGTGAAAGATGCGTACCGGTAGATGGGATCGGCGATCAGCGCCATCCCCTGATAGATACCCGCGTACTCGGCCGGCGTCGTTTTCATGCAGCATCTCTACAATATTCCCATTAAAATAGCAAACAGGGAGATGATCAAGTCTCCCTTGACTTCCCCGAGACGAGCCCCCTGCGCGCGGAGGTTTACTTCACGAACATGAAGGTATTCCCCAACCTCACCTGGGGAACCCGCGACCCGGTCGCCTTCCGGGACAGCGAACTGGGCCTCATCCGCCTGCGGGCATTCGGCGTCTTCAACCTTCGGATCATCCAGCCTCTCCTGTTCATCAACAGCCTCGTCGGAACTCAGGGGATCTATACGACGGAGGCGATCGCAGAGTACCTGAACCGGGTGATCGTCTCCCGTTTCAACGACTTCATGGGGGAGAAGATCGATACGATCTTCGCTCTCCCCGCGAAATACGACGAACTGTCCGGGGAGCTCAAAGATCTCCTCCGGAACGACTTTGAGCAATTCGGCCTGGGACTCGCGGACCTCTACATCAACTCGATCACGCCGCCGCCGGAGGTGCAGAAGGCCATCGACGACAAGAGCCGCCTGGGCGTCTTCGACGACATGAACAAGCTCCTGAAGATGAAGGCCGCGATGGCCATGGAGAGCGCCTCCCAGACGCAGAGCGAAGCGGGTGCGGGGCTCGGCATGGGGATGGGGTTCATGATGCCGACGATGTTCGCCGATGCCTTCCGGAGCGGACCCGCCCGGACGGACCAGCCGGCGGACATCACCTGTCCCGGCAGCCGATCCAGAAGGAGGCGAAATTCTGCCCCCAGTGCGGCCAGCAGCTCCTGATCTTTCAGAAGTGCAACGGATGCGGGGAGAACCTCCCCCCGGACGCCGGATTCTGCTTCCGCTGCGGCCGGCCCGTCGAACAGAAACCGCAGGAGAAGAAGTGCCCCCACTGCGGGACGGCTAACCTGCCTCACTCCATCTTCTGCAACCACTGCGGCGAACGGATTAAATAAGGCTCTTCCCGTTCATGCGTACTTTATAATTTGAGAGGGCATTATATTCCAACAGGATGGTCCTCTCTTTCACCTACCTTATCAATAACCTCTATCATGTTGATAGGTTATTGATTATTGATGTAATCGGCAAGACGGTCTATCTCCTCCATATACCGCCACTCATACCGCCATTTATACCGCCACCTTTTCCCTCACTGGCGGGACGTCGGGTAAACTTCACGACAAAAGCGCCAGTCAATTTTCTATAAGCCTCGTTGGAGAATCCGTCGGGATTTGCCAGAAGGGCCCGTTTCTGGTTCACACTCGAACGGAACCGCTCGATGAAGCATTATCATTCTATGAGTCAGACATAAGCCGGATATCGGTTATGTGCCATCGTTA
>Ga0154454_1114_pt2 | contig 24801 bp, 23 predicted proteins | sample RifGroC2_FD_105647 | JGI IMG/M metagenome (GOLD analysis project Ga0154454, IMG submission 105647) | Syntrophobacterales bacterium GWC2_56_13 | reverse complement strand
CCTCGTCTCCCGGAAGATCAAAGGTCCCATTTCTCCCTGGCGAACCCCGCATTTCCTGCTGGGCCTGGCCATCCTGGGCGCGTACTTGGTGCAGCTGTTCCTGGGCCTCAACAACCTGCTGTAAGTGCAGATTCATTGATAAGGCATTGCTTTTTCACGGTGGGAGTATATGATGAATGATATTGCGCATCAATTGAATAATGAATGGCAACAATCATGTCTCGAAAAAAGCTGATCATGCTGGGAATGGTTGTAGGTTCTATAGCGGGAGGGTATCTGCCTGCCCTGTTTGGGCTCGACGACCTCATGGTCTCATTATTGGGCAGCATTCTCGGCGGGATTATTGGCATATGGATTGGTTATAAGTTTTCCGTGTAGAAAAAGGGAGAGAAAAACTTGGATTGGAAGGAACTGATCGGATTTATTGGCGGATTTCTAACGACTATGGGAATGGTCCCACAGGTATGGCGACTTTTCAAGCTCAAGAGCGCCCATGAGATAAGCCTGACCTTCAGTTTGTTTTTTAACATCGGTATCGTCTTCTGGCTGGTCTATGGAATTCTGAATGGGTTGACGTCTGTCATCATTTGGAATGGCATAGCATTGGCTCTGGGCTGCGGAATGTTTTATGCCAAAATGAAGTGGGGCCGATAGGTTATAAAGTAACCCCTTATTTCTATTGGGGCTCATAACTATTTTCCTTCCCTACTATTTCACCAAGCTTTAGAATGTCCACCTGAAGAATTATCCTCAGTGATTAACTAATCCTCCCTTTCCCGACCGCATCGCCCGCCCCTGCTTTTCGATGCATAATATCCCTTGACAAGCAAAAACAACCCCCCTATACTTTAACCCATTGAAAGCAATGTCTTATCCAAACATATACCAATATGGATCTCCCCGGTTTCAACCGGGCTCATGGAAAGAGAAATTTTTATTCAGATCTTCAAATTACCGAGCAAAAGGGTCAAGAAAATATTTCTTGACATATTTATGGAAAAGGATAACTAAAGTACCATTAGACGCGGCATACCTCAAAACGATCCTTTCAAATTCCAAACGGGAAATTCATGGGGCGGATTTATTTCGGTGGAGCACCCATCTCTTCAGGGGGAAATCAAAAAAGAAAGGGGGGAGATTGCCAGTCGCTTGGTGGTTTGAAGGGCTCTCTTATATTCTAACCTAATAATTTCTTAATCTTAAGAAAGGAGGAAGGAAATGAGCAACGAAATCACTCGGAGGACTTTCATCGAGGACGTGGCCAAATACTGTGGGGCGGGAATGGCCGCCGTTGGTCTCGTCGGCGCGACGACCAAGGCCCATGCGGTTGCGGATCTGGACACACCAGGCCATGAAGGCGTCTGGAGGATGCGCGACACCCAGTTGATGCAGTACGGGGAATTTATCAAGAATGCCCCCCTTCCCAAGGATTATTTTGACAAGCCGGCGGATAAACTGGTAAACGGAGGGGCCCCGGTCAACTGGAGCCATCTTCACCCCAATTATTATGCGGAGGGGAGCAAATCCCTCGTCGGGCTGATCATGGCCACCGAGCTGGACAAAGATCTGAAAGGGGACATCAAGAAGGCCATGAAGCTGATCGGCGGCTTTGAGAAGTCCCTGAAGAAATCGGACAAGATCCTGATCAAGCCCAACATGAACACAGGCGATCCCTGGCCGCAGGGCGGCACCGACGCCGCGTTCCTGAAGGCCCTGATTTCCGTCCTGAAAGAAGAAGGGTACACCAACGTGACCGTGGCCGATACCTGCGGGCCCTGGGGACCGACCGCGCGGGTGATCAAAATGCTGGGGCTCGACATGGCCTGCAAGGAGACCGACACCCCGATCAAGACCTGGGAGCAGGAAAAGTGGATGAACATCCGCAATGACAAGGCTGAATTCCTGGGACGAATCGGCGGCGGAGACGGTACGGTAGCCTACCCGGAAGACCTCAGGAATTACGACAAGATCATCTACACCCCGGTCATGAAAACCCACTTCCTCGGGGGAATCACCATGGCCTTGAAGCTCTCTGTGGGAATCCTGCACCGGGCCGACCGCGGAGGCCAGCTCCACAATTTCAACCACCTCTTCGTGGCCGAGCAGGCGGCGGAAATCAACCTGCCCTCCCGGCCGGATCTGATCATCATGGACGGAAGACGCTCGCTCATCAGCGGCGGGCCTTCCCATGGCGAGCAGGTCAAACCGGGTGTGATCCTGGCCTCCGGCGACCAGGTGGCCAATGATGTCATGGGCATCCGGATTATCCAGGAATGGTACCCGAACATGGCCGCCAACAAAATCGGCATGTATGCCTGGAACCAGAAACAGATCGCCCAGGCAGTCAAGGTCGGTGTGGGATACGCGAGAAAGCAGGACGATATCAAGCTTATCCTGGGTTAAATCTGTCATGACGTAGTGGGGGCGATCCGGCACGCGCTTCGCGTGATCGCCCCCATGTTTTTATTGGCCGACCTGAAACTCAATCGGAGAGCGGCAGGCCCTCTGGCCGTTGCATACAAGAAAACATGGAGATCTCCTGATGAAGAAAACTGCTGTTTTTTTTGCCGTCCTGACATTCGCTATTTTTTTGATCGTTCCGGGTGAATCCCCCTCGCAGAGTTCAACCTTCGCCGACTTTAAAGTAGATGCTCTGTACCGGGCAGCGAAAGTGTCCTGGAAAACAGCCGGAGACCCGAAAGGCGAAATGTCCATACAAATCATGCGAGCGGGTACTTTCGAAGACGGCCCCTACCGGGAAGTCGGGGTGGTCAAGATCGCCCCGGGGAAGAGCAGCTATGAATATATCGACAAGAGCATGGGGGCCGAAGCCAAATATTACTATAAGCTCATCATTAAAGAGACGAATGAGTCTATCGGCCCCAAACCCACGAGGCCGTTCTTCTCTCCTCCGGCAACATAGAAATGCGGATTGGGAAATCAGGAATTCAAATTCATCCCTTTTGTAGGGGCGACCGGCCGGTCGCCCTGTACCCTTCGAAGGCCGAGGAATCGGGAGAATACGGTCAATGCCCCAAGAAGTTAACCGGCGTACGTTCCTGAAAGGCATCACCCTCGGGGCTTTTGGCCTTGGAAGCGTGGTGGCCGTCGGGAACTTGCTGGAAATCCTTACCTTCCCCAACGGTCAGAAGGTGGCTCTGGCCAAGATGGTCATCCTGGCGGACAAATCCATCTGCTCGGGGTGCCGGGTCTGCGAGATCGTATGCGCCAATTTCAACAGCGGCGGCCGCAACTCTCCTTCCCTTTCGCGGATCATTATGGAAAAGGAAATCATGGGGGGGGATTACCAGCCCAAGGTATGCCACCAGTGCGCGGACCCACCCTGCCTCAAAGTCTGTCCGGTAACGGCTTTGCAAGTAGATAAGCAGAGGGGAACCTATGCCCGGATTATTGACGAGCGGGCGTGCATCGGGTGCCAGAAATGCGTGGAGGCCTGTAAACAGTACTTTCGGCCCTCACGCCCGAGGTATGATGCTCAGAAGCGCCGTTCGGTTAAGTGCCATCTTTGCTTCGGAGACCCCCAGTGCGTGAAGTACTGCCCCCTGGGGGTGCTCCGGGTGGAAAAGTCGGATAAGGGATTGATGGTTGGATACCCAATCATCCAGGAAGACTAAAATTTTTGTTTTTTTATGAAACCGCAAGGCGGATGGGTTGGGAAAATACTTCGTGTGGATCTGACTTCGGGGAAGATCTCCGAGCAGTCCACCTATGATTACGTCCCCAAGTTTATGGGCGGACGCGGTCTGGGAGCCAAGATCTGCTGGGACGAGGTCCCTCCGGAAGTCGGGGCCTTTGACCCGGAAAACCGATTGATCCTGGCCACCGGACCCCTCCAGGGAACCCTGGCCCCCACCTCCGGAAGGTTCATGGTCCTGGGAAAAGCGCCGCAGACCGGACCGGTCGAATCTTTCTGCCGCTCGGGCGTGGGAGGGCACTTTGCCCCCGAGCTGAAGTGGGCCGGCTACGACGCGGTCATTATCCAGGGCAAAGCCCCCAAACCCGTCTATCTCTGGATTACCGACCACAAAGCCGAAATCCTCGACGCCGCCCGCCTTTGGGGACTCGACACCTACCAGACCCAGCAGATGATCTGGAAGCTCCACGGCCCCAAGACCCGGGTCATGGTCATCGGCCGGGCCGGAGAAACCAAGTCCCGCATTGCCTGCATCCTGACCGATACCGGAGATGCCTCAGGCCAGGGCGGGTTCGGCGGGGTCATGGGCTCCAAGAACCTGAAGGCCATCGCGGTCCGCGGAACCGGGACGGTAAACGTGGCCCGGCCCAAAGATTTGATGGAAATCACCCATCACATTCAGAAGCTATTTTCCCGCAAGTCCCTGCGAAGCGATCCCTACCAACCGGAAGAGAAAAATTTCAAGTATAACATCTGGGGCGGCGAGTACGGGAGAGGAAGCTTGTCCCTCCTTCCGGGAGAACTCCTCGACCTATGCAACAACCCCTCCTCGGGTTACTCCCAGACTCCGGACGGGTGCTTCGCCTGCCCGGTCTCCTGCCGGTCCCGGGTGAAGGGACCGGATATCACTCCCGGCGTGGCCTTCTGCGCTCAGTCCTACATGTATCTGGAGTCCATGGTCCACCAGCCGGAAAAAGGCTACAGTAAAGTGACCTGGCAGGCAGCCAAGCTGTGCGATCTTTACGGGATCAACGCCTACGATCTCATGGCCATCATCCCCTGGCTGTCCGATTGCTTCCGGGAAAAATTGATCAAAGAAGAAGAAGTCGGACTGCCGATGAAAGAGATCGGCTCCTGGGACTTCATCCATAAGCTCCTCCATAAAATGGCCAACCGGGAAGGAATCGGGGACCTTCTCGCCGAAGGGGGACAACGGGCCGCGGCCAAGCTGGGCGGGAAGGCGGAAAAGCTTTCCCGCATGTATTATCCCCGGGCGGGGAAATTCGCCGGGTACCGGGAACACTGGGTTTACCTGGGCGGGTTCCCCACCGGGTACGCAGTTCCTCAGCTGGCCCTCATGTGGGTGCTGGACAACCGGGACGCCTTGGTCTCCCACAGTTACATCTCCGCGCTCTGGGGAGCTGCCTTCACCGTCGGACAGAATGCTCTTACGGCGGTTCCCGAGAAAATCATCCCCGTCCTGAAGCCGGTGATGAAAGCCGCTTACGGATCGGCAGAGGCTGCTGAATTTGTGCGGCCGGACGGGAAAAATCTCAATTGGAAATGGGCCGCCCCCGTGGTGAAGCGGTATCATGAACATTCTCTCTTAAAGGACTGTTACGTCCTGTGCGATATTCTCTTCCCCTTCCTCTTCAATGCCAACACCCCCGACCATGTGGGCGATCTGACGCTTGAATCCCGCATCTTCTCCGCCGTCACCGGAATGGAGATGAAGGTAGAAGATTCCTACAAAATCGGAGAGATGATCAACACCCTGGAAAGAGCGCTGGCGGCGCGGGACGGGCGTACCCGCAAGGATGACAATCTCTATGATATCTATTTTGAAAAGGAAGATGCCGGGGGGCGGAAATACAAACGGGAAGACCTGGAGCGGGCCAAAAGCGACTACTACCGGCTGATGGGATGGGATGTCAAGACCGGAACCCCCACGGGACCTACGCTGGAAAAGCTGGGGTTGAAGGAAGTAGCGGAGGGGTTGGAGAAAAGAGGACTGATAAAATAGATAAGGAATTCCTCGGATGAGCGAATCTTTCTCCCTGCCGGCCTTCACCATGGCTGATTACAACCTCTACCGGGTGGACGACCGGATTTTCTATGTGTTTGTCATCGCCGCCCTGGCTTTTTGCCTCATCCACGCCGCCGCCCACCGGGCCTTCCGGCAGCCCCAGCCTGCGGAGGTCCACGGTATTCATCCCGCCGGGGACGAAGAGCTTCAGCGGCACACACTCTTTCAGCGGATTTACCATTGGGCCAATTCGGTTGCCATTTTCACCCTGGTGATCTCCGGATGGATGATATATCAACCCAAGCAGATTCCGAACCTGGAAGGAACCCCGTCAAAATGGTTTTTCTGGCATCGATGGGGGATCGCCCTCCTTCTGGTAGGAATTTTGGCGCACATCGTCCGTGAGGCGTTGGTTGCTAAAGAAGCCAACCCCATCGTGTTCGATCGTGCCATGGTAAAGAGAATTCTCTCTATCTTCACGAACTTTTTCGGCTTTTTCAAAGAACATCCCCTGGCTGGAAAGTATCACACCGGCCAAATATTCTTTCATTGGGCCGTGACCGGCAATATTTTTGTTTTGATCCTGACCGGAATGGTTCTCTGGAAGCCTTTCCGAGACTTCCTTCCCCTCTCACTCTTGGGTCTCGGCTGGGACTTTATCTATTTTAGCCGCATGATCCACGGCTTCTTCACCGCCACCCTCATCGCCAGCCTTATTTGCCATCTCTACTTCGCCCTCTTCATCAAAAAAAATTGGCCGGAGACCAAGTCCATGGTCACCGGCCGCATGTCCCTCCGGGAATACCTGGAAAGCCACTCTCCGCTAGAATGAGTAAGGGTGGGTTTAAAACCAGCCCTTTCAGCCGTCCAAATGATTACCCTTGCGGAGATGTCAAATATCCCTTGACAAGCAAAAACAGCCCCCCTATACTTCAACCCATCGAAAGCAATGTCTTATCCAACCTGAGCAAGGCGTCATGGAAACCATTGATTTCAAACTGGAGCGGCTTCATTCACTGCTGAAGGATATGGGAGGCGTGGTCATTGGTTACTCCGGCGGCGTCGACAGCGCGCTGTTAGCGGCCGTGGCCAAAAAGATTCTGGGTGATCGGGCGGTGTGCGTGCTTGCGTCTTCGGCAACCTACCCCGCATCGGAAGTGCAGAAGGCGCTGGAAACAGCAGCCAAACTGGGCATCAATGTGATCCAAATAGAGACGGACGAGCTCAAAAACGAAGCCTTTGCGGTCAACACACCCGACCGATGCTTTTTTTGTAAAACGGAGTTGTTCGGCAAACTCATCGCAATCGGACAGGATCACGGCCTCAAGTGGGTCATCGACGGTGCGAATCTCGACGATCTGGATGACTACAGGCCGGGGAGCAGGGCGGCCGCGGAACTTGGAGTCCGGAGCCCGCTTCGTGAGGCCGGCTTGACAAAGAATGACATACGGGAGATTTCGCACCGGATGGGTCTGCCGACCTGGAACAAACCGTCGTTTGCCTGCCTCTCCTCGCGCATTCCCTACGGTACCCGGATCGAGCCGGACATTCTCCGGCGTCTCGACAGGGCAGAGCGATTCATGAAAGAGCTGGGATTCAGGCAGGTGAGGGTTCGGCACCATGGAGAGATCGCGCGAATCGAGGTCGAACCCGAGGAGATCATGCGCGTCGCGTCACCTGAAATCAGAAGGCAGGTGACGGAGAAGTTCAAGGAATTGGAGTATCTCTATACCACGCTGGACTTGGACGGCTACCGGATGGGGAGCATGAATGCCGTCCTTAACCGGGGAAATAAGGCATAAATGGATAACGAACGGTTCAAAATACTCCTCGAAAATGTGAAATCCGGCCATACGCCGGTCGATGAGGCGCTCAATAGCCTGCGATCCCTGCCTTACGATGACATGGGATACGCAAAGCTCGATATGCACCACGGCATCCGCACTGGCTTCCCGGAGGTGGTTTTCTGCCAGGGAAAAACCTGCGGGCAGTCCGTTGAGATCGTAAAGCGGCTCGCCGGACTCCACTCAACAATCCTCGCAACCCGTGTGGCGCCTGACGTGGCCGAGAAAATCGCCGAGGCCGTCGCAGGGTGCACCTATCATAGCGACGCCCGAATCCTGGTGGTGAACGAAAAAGTACGCCTCATTCCTCAGGCGTCGCGAGCCCGATGCCTACTTTTTGCGGCTATGTGAAAGGATCACATGGCGTCTTCCCCCTTCCCGCCCCTGCCACCGCCGAGATCCTGCGGGGTGTCCCCTGGCGGAAGCTCGACATCGAAGGGGAACTGGTCGCGCCGACCGGCGCGGCGATTATTACCGAGGTCGCATCGGAATTCGGACCGCGCTTCCCGCCATGGAGCGACTTTTCATTGCGGGCGCGCTCGACGTCTACCTGACCCCGATTCAGATGAAGAAAAACCGGCTGGGGACGCTTCTTTCGGCAATCTGCGATCCGGTCAGGGCGGATGCGATCGCGGCCGGCATCCTGGCCGAAACCTCAACGCTGGGCGTCAGAATTTCCAACTGGGAGCGCATCTGCCTCGATCGACGCTGCGAAATACTGCGGCCACCGCTTCATACGCTTCAGTATGCCGTTATTTCGATCCGGTAAACCGCCAAAGGTCTGTTTCATTCAAAGCAGCTTTTCCTGAAGGCCATTGACAACCATCCCCGGACAAATTAAATTAGCGCTGCATTCCTTCTCTTTTCACCGTTTCGCGGAAGATCCACCCGTCGCCCTTTGCCGGTCTCGCCTCAACCACCCGCGCATCGGGCGGATCACAACGGGCTTGGATCTTTGAATGATTTAGAGGAAAAAGGCTTATCGGCGGTGGATCCCGAAGGTATGAGGGGGGCTGCCAATCAGCATGATTAAATCGTTACTTTACTGTTAAGAAAGGAGAAAATCAGATGGTCGGCAAAACGATGCTCGATGCGATTAACGAACAGATCAAACACGAGATGGAGTCCGCCTACATCTATCTCTCGATGGCGGCCTATTTCCATTCCCTGAATCTGGATGGAATGGCCCACTGGATGCGGGCTCAGGCCCATGAGGAGACGATCCACGCGATGAAGTTCTTCGATCACCTGACCAACCGGGGGGCTTCCGTGACCCTCCTGGATCTCAAGCAGCTCAAGACGACCTGGAAGAACCCGCTGGAGCCCTGGAAGGATGCCTATGCCCATGAGAAGTTCATCACGGGGAAGATCCACGGCCTGCTCAAGATCGCCCGGAAGGAGAACGACTACACGGCGGAGCCGCTGCTCGCCTGGTTCGTCAACGAGCAGATCGAGGAGGAGAACAATACGGACAAGGTCTGCCGCCAGTTGGAGATGATCGGCGACAGCAAGGAAGGGCTCTTCATGCTGGACCGTGAACTGGGAACCCGGATTTTCACGGCGGGCTCTCCCTTCGATCCGGCAGCCTACAACCTGGTCCAATAGCTTCAGAGTAATCGCGTCCAGACGGAGGCGGTATCCCGGCCACGGTTGCGGATGGGTTCCGCCTCCCTTTTTTATCCGGCGCATCGCCGGCCGGAGGGGGTGTGTGCCAACCAGCGTCCCGCATTCCGGGAATTCGGATTGTCCATCGGATTGCGGGCTGTCAAAAAGCTGCGCCGCCTATTATTTTTTTATAGCTGATCCGGTAGATGGCGCCTGTCCGATCATCGGAGACGAGGAGGGCGCCATCCGGCATCTCCTGGATGTCTACGGGGCGCCCGTATACAAGACCATTTTGAAGCCATCCGTCTGCAAAAACCTCGTATTTGACGGCCCGGTTGCCCTCAAGCCTTACAAGGGTGATCCGGTAGCCGATGGGCGCCGAACGGTTCCACGAGCCATGCTCCGCGATGAAGATCTGGTTCCTGTATTCTGCCGGGAACATGGCTCCCCTGTAAAAGCGCATCCCGAGCGAAGCGACATGGGGACCCAGTTCCATCGCCGGTTCGGTGTACGCTTGACAGGACCGGCCTTTGCCAAACCCCGGGTCGGGTATGTTTATCCCGTGGCAGTAAGGGAAACCGAAGTGCATGCCCTTTACCGGCGCATGATTCAACTCATCAGGCGGCAGGTTATCACCCAGCCAGTCCCGTCCATTATCGGTAAACCAGAGTTCATTCGTTACAGGGTGCCAGTCGAATCCCACCGTATTGCGCACGCCGCCGGCAAAGGTCTCAAGCCCCGTGCCGTCCCGTTTCATTCTCATAATAGAAGCATATCGGGAGTCCTCACTCTCACAAATGTTGCAGGGGGCGCCGACGGGAATATAGAGGAGACCGTCGGGACCGAAACGGATGAATTTCCAGCCGTGGTGTCTGTCTTTCGGAAAACTGTCGTTGACCACGACCGGCCGGGGAGGATTGGAGAGACGGGATTCTATGTCGTCATAGCGAAGAACGCGGTGGACCTCTGCCACATAAAGGGAATTGCCCATGAAGGCCACTCCGTTGGGCATGTTGAGCCCTTTCGCAATGATGATCACTTCATCGGCTATGTCATCCTTGTTCCGGTCAAGGATGGCGTAGACCTTTCCTTCTTCACGGGTACCCACAAAAAGGGTGCCTTTGGGACCCAGGGCCATCGAACGGGCTCCTGGAACATCGTTGGCATAAACCGCGATGTGAAACCCTGCCGACAGGATGATCTTCTCTACTTGCGGCGCCTGGCCAAGAGGTAGTCCCTCGCATAAAAATGCGAAGCAAAGACAGAAAAAAACAATAACAGCCGTTATATATCGTTTCGGAATCATTTCTTTCCCCCTGTTTTTCGACCGTTTTTCCCATCACGAAGGCGTTATTCTTTAGTGTGGGCAGCGGAAATGACCCTTCTGAAGATAAGGGGCCGGGACGTGAATAGATAAGGCCATCAATTGACTTTTTTAAAATTTGATAAGAATTCGCTTTTGTGTGGTAGAAGTATACGATGGACGGCCTTGTGAATCAATGAAATAATGACTACAAGATATCGTATGGGGTGCATATGATAGCGGTGGGGGTGTATCCGGACATCGTCTTTTTGAGAGGGGGCACAGACCTTTTACTCTTTTTACCTATTCTGAAGACCGTTTTCGGTCATCATTCTGGCAAACCTGTTCTGTACGGTCCGTATTCGAGATCGTTATGATTGGATGGTTTCATCAAAGAAGCAGGCAATGCAGTGCGCCCGGCGGCCAGACGCAATATGACAGAGGAAAGTCCGAGACATCATTGGACGGATCTTTCCTTGAGATTGACATTTTATGAGGTTTAGCCTACCAATAAGCTATCTAAGTTCGATCGTTGCCACAACCAGGGTTATCCATTAATAATGTAGAGTTAAAATCATGGAACATTGACAAGGTAAGTGGTGAGAATCGCATCCGGAGAAAAGGTCGGCTGCGGTCATGACGATGCCAAGGTACTTTCTCTCCGGCAGATTGAAAATGGGGTTTCTCAGGATAAACACGGAATCTATACCACCTAGCATAAGCAGGCATTTGCAGCATAAGGCTATGACGCACTTTGGGTGTTTGCCAACCGCCGTAGCAGCGGCAACGGCCACAATAGTATTGATCGGGTGTGCTGTCGGCCCCAATTTCCGGCCCCCTGAAGCTCCGGTCACCAGATCCTACACGGCCACGGCGCTCCCGGAGAAGACGGCCGTCGCGCCGGGGACCGGCGGCGCATCACAGCGATTCATCCCGGGGCAGGACATCCCCGGGGAGTGGTGGACATTGTTTCATTCCGAGGCGCTCGACCGGTTGATCCGCCAGGCCCTTGCAGATAGCCCGACCCTTGCCTTGGCGCAGGCAAGGATTCTCGAGGCTCAGGAGAACCGCCGCGCTCAATTCGGGGCGCTCTTTCCGAGCGTTGATGCAAACGTCTCCGCCAGCCGCCAAAAAACCTCGGGCGCCCCATTCGGCCAGCCGGATACGACCAACGGCGCTTTTACCCTGATCAACGCCTCGGTGAATGTCTCTTACACGTTTGATCTTTTCGGCGCCACGCGGCGTCAGCTGGAAGCACTCGAGTCTCAGATTGAATTTCAGCAATTTCAGCTTGAGGGCGCCCATCTTACCCTCACCTCCACTATTGTCGTCACGGCCGTAAAGGAGGCATCCCTGCGGTCACAGATCCGGGCGACTCGGGAGATCGCGGCTCTGCAGGAGGAACAGCTTGCGGTGGTCGAACGCCGTCTTGAGCTCGGCGGCGTCTCCCTGCCCGATGTTTTGGCCCAGCGGACGCAACTGGCGCAGACACGGACAACCCTGCCGCCGCTGGAAAGGGATCTCGAGCAGACGCGTCATCAACTGGCGGTGCTCGTCGGCAAACTGCCGGGTGAGGCGGTTCTGCCCGAGTTTGACCTCGACGGGCTGCGGCTTCCCGAGGAATTGCCCGTGAGTCTGCCGTCCTCCCTCGTGCGCCAGCGTCCGGATATCAGGGCCGCGGAGGCGCTCCTCCATGCGGCAAGCGCCCGGGTAGGCGTGGCAACGGCAAAACTCTACCCCCAGATCACCCTGACCGGCGGTTTCGGGTCGATGGCGGCCACGGCCGGGAGCCTCTTCGACGGCGCCTCGACGATCTGGAATCTCGGCGCCGGCTTGCTGCAACCCCTCTTTCACGGAGGGACGCTATCGGCCCAGCAGCGAGCCGCCGTGGCGGCATACGATCAGGCGGTGGCGCAGTATCGTGAGACGGTTCTGGGGTCCTTCCAGACCGTGGCCGATGTGCTTCGCGCACTGGAGGCCGATGCACGAACCCTCAAGGCCCAAGCGGAGACCGAAGCGATCGCGGGGGAATCCCTCGATCTCACCCGGAAGCAGTTTCAGCTCGGCGCTATAAACTATCTAACACTGCTCAACGCCCAGCGGCAGTACCAGGAGGCGCGGATCGACATCATCCGGGCGCTGGCCGTGCGCTTTGCCGACACGGCCGCACTGTTCCAGGCGTTGGGAGGCGGATGGTGGAATCGCAACCCGCAGGACAAGACGGCGGCATGGACAGCCAAGGAGTGATACGCATGAACTTCCGCATCCATATGAAAATGATTCTGGTCATGGTGATCATGCTGCTCATCGTCGGCCTCATATTCGGCGGCATCTTCGGCTACAAGGCTTTCCTGGCGCGGATGAGCCGGCGGGCGATGGCCACCCAAAAAATGCCGCCGGTAACGGTGACGGCCGTCAAGGCCGGGGTTCAAACATGGCAGCCGCAGCTTCAGGCAGTGGGCAGCCTGCGGGCCGTACGCGGCGTCGATGTGACCAGCGAAATCGCCGGCCTCGTGCGCTCCGTCCAGTTCAGACCGGGGGAAGAGGTCAAGGAGGGCCAGATTCTGGTGCAGCTCAATGCCGATGCGGATATCGCCCAGCTGCGTTCCCTCGAAGCTGCGGCAGGGCTGGCGCAGATCGTCTATGACCGGGATAAAAAACAGTATGCCGTGCAGGCGGTGAGCCAGGCCACCCTCGACGCCGACGCCGCGGATCTCAAGAGCAAACAGGCGCAGGTCGCCCAGCAGGCGGCGATTGTGGAAAAAAAGACGATTCACGCGCCCTTTGCCGGGCGGCTCGGCATCAGCACGGTGAACCCCGGGCAGTATGTGAATCCCGGTGACAGGATCGTCACCCTCCAATCCCTGGATACCCTTTATCTCGACTTCTACCTGCCGCAGCAGGAGCTCTCGCAGATCTCTCGCGGTCAGCCGGTTGCCGCCACCACCGACACCTATCCCGGACGCACCTTCAGCGGCCTGATTACCACGATCAACCCCAAGGTGGAAACGGACAGCCGCAACGTCCAGGTGGAGGCGACGTTCTTCAATCCCCGGCACGAGCTCCTCCCGGGGATGTTCGCGTCGGTCAGGGTCCGGGTCGGTGCGGCGCAGCGCTATCTGACGCTGCCCCAGACGGCCGTTAGCTACAATCCCTATGGCGAGACCGTCTACATCATCGAGGGGAGCGGCAAAGGGCCCGACGGCAAACCGATCCTGACGGTCAGACAGACCTTTGCCACCGTGGGCTCCACCCGCGGCGATCAGATCGCTATTCTCAGCGGTATCAAGGCAGGCGACATGGTGGTCACAAGCGGCCAGCTCAAGCTAAAAACCGGCAGCGCGGTGATCGTCAATAACCAAGTCCAGCCCAGCAATGACGCCGCTCCAAAGCCGGTGGATCAGTAAGGCAAAGGACAATAGATGCATTTTACCGATATCTTCATTCGCCGCCCCGTGCTGGCCGTCGTGATCAGCCTGTTTATCCTCGTCCTGGGGCTGCGCTCCATGGGGCTTCTGAAGGTACGCGAGTTTCCCTTTACCCAGAATGCCGTGGTGACCGTGACCACCGTCTATACGGGTTCCGATCCCTCCGTGGTCTCCGGGTTCATTACGACGCCTCTGGAAAATTCCATCGCTCAGGCCAACGGCATCGACTATCTCACCTCGTCGAGCACGCAGAATCAAAGCATCATTCGGGCCACCCTGCTGCTCAACTATGATCCGAACAAGGCCCTCACGGAGATCAATACCAAGGTCCACGCCGTGCTGAACCAACTCCCGAAGGATGCCCAGCAGCCGGTGATCAGCGTGGCCATCGGCGAGACTATCGATTCGATGTATATCGGCTTTTACAGCAAGGTGATGCCGAGCAACAAGATCACCGACTACCTGATCCGGGTCGTGCAGCCGAAGCTGCAAGCAGTGGAAGGCGTGCAGACGGCCGAGATCCTCGGCTCGCGCCGCTTCGCCCTGCGCGCCTGGCTTGATCCGGAGAAGATGGCCGCCTATGGCGTGACCGCCGCGGATGTGAGCAACGCCCTTGCGGACAACAACTTTATTTCCGCGGTGGGGCGGACCCAGGGACAAATGGTCACCGTGAACCTTCAGGCCGACACGACGCTCCATACGGCCGAAGAATTCCGCAGCCTCGTGATCAGGGCGGTAAACGGCGCCATTGTCCGGCTGGGCGATGTGGCCAACGTCGTCCTCGGTTCCGAAGACTACGACACGGCCGTGGCTTTCGATGGCGACCGGGCAACCTATATCGGCATCAAGGTGGCGCCGAGCGCCAACCTGCTCACGGTAATCGACTCCGTGCGCAAAGCCTTCCCGCCGATCCGGGAACAGTTGCCCGAGGGACTCCAGGGACGCATCGTCTACGACGCCACCAAATATGTGAACAGCTCGATTCATGAGGTGATCATCACGCTGGCCGAAGCGCTGCTCATCGTCACGATCGTGATCTTTCTCTTCCTCGCCTCGTTCCGTTCCGTGATGATCCCGACGATCGCCATGCCCCTGTCGCTGATCGGCGCATGCTTCATCATGCTTGTCCTCGGCTATACGATCAACCTTCTGACCCTTCTCGCCCTGGTGCTCGCCATCGGCCTCGTCGTCGATGACGCGATCATTGTTGTGGAAAACGCGCATCGCCATATCGAAGGCGGCATGCCGCCTCGGGAGGCGGCTATCCAGGGCGCGCGCGAACTGGCGGGGCCCATTATCGCCATCTCGGTGGTCCTAATCGCCGTCTACGTCCCGATCGGGTTCATGGGCGGCCTTACGGGCGCCCTCTTTACGGAGTTTGCCTATACGCTGGCGGGGGCCGTGGGCGTCTCGGCCGTCATCGCCCTGACCCTCTCCCCGATGATGTGTTCACGCATTCTGAAGGCTGCTGATCATGGCGGTCCGAGCCGCTTCGAGGCGTTCGTCAACCGCCAGTTCGAGCGGCTCCGCCGGGGCTACGGAAGGATGCTGCATGGCGCTCTCGACTATCTGCCGGTGACCATCGTCTTCGCCCTGATCATCCTCGGCAGCAACTATTTCCTGTTCATCGGTGCAAAGAGCGAGCTCGCACCGCAGGAGGATCAGGGGATCATCATCTGCCTGCTCACGACGGCGCCGTCCGCCACGCTGGAGCAGACGCAACTCAACTCCCGGCAGGTCTTCGATATCTTCAATTCGTATCCGGAGACGGACCACATCTTCCAGCTCGACGGCATCGCCGGACTCAACTCGGGCGTTGCGGGCATGGTGCTCAAACCGTGGGACGAGCGCGTGCGCACAACCATGCAGCTGAACCCGGAAATCCAGATGCGGCTTGGCGGGATCGCCGGGGCCCGTGCCGTCTCGTTTCTGCGGCCGCCTCTTCCCGGCAGCGGCAGCGGGCTGCCCGTGCAGTTCATCATCGGGACGACGGAACCGTTCGACCGCCTGAACGAGGTATCCCTGGCGGTGCTGGATAGGGCCCGTAAGAGCGGCGTGTTCGCCTATGTGGACACGGATCTCAAGGTCGATAAGCCGCAGACCATCCTGGAGATCGACCGCGAGAAAGCGGCCCAACTGGGGCTGACCATGCGCGGCGTGGGCGGGGCTCTCGGGTCGATGCTGGGAGGCGGCTATGTCAATTACTTCGAACTTGCCGGGCGTTCGTACAAGGTGATCCCCCAGGTGATGCAGCGCGACCGGCTCAACGCCGCCCAGTTGCCGAACTATTACTTCAACACCGCCACCGGGGCATCCATACCTTTTTCGACCATCGTCCGTCTCAAAACGACTGTCGTACCGGAGTCGCTCAACCACTTCCAGCAGCTCAATTCGGCCATGATTTCAGCGGTGCCGGCGCCCGGCGTGACCCTCGGCGAGGCCTTGGAAACACTTAAATCCCTGGTCAAAGAGGTGCTCCCCCAAGGCTACAGCATCGACTACGCCGGCCAGTCACGGCAGTATGTGCACGAGTCGAGTGCCCTGCTTGTGACCTTCTTCTTCGCGCTGATCATTATTTTTCTCACCCTGGCGGCACAGTTCGAAAGTTTCCGCGACCCCTTCATCGTCCTGGTGAGCGTGCCCATGTCCATCTGCGGAGCAATGATCTTCATCAGCCTTGGCGCGGGCGGCGCCAGCCTCAACATCTACACCGAGGTGGGTCTGGTGACCCTGATCGGCCTCATCAGCAAGCATGGCATCCTGATCGTCCAGTTTGCCAACGACCGGCAACTGGAGGGGAAGGGGAAGAGAGAGGCCATCGAGATGGCCGCGAGCATACGTCTGCGGCCGATTTTGATGACGACTGCCGCGATGGTCCTGGGTGTGCTGCCCCTGGTTACGGCATCAGGCGCCGGGGCCGAGGGCCGCTACAACATGGGGCTCGTGATTATGACCGGTATTTCCATCGGCACCCTGTTTACCCTATTTGTCGTACCCGCCATGTACCTGCTTCTGGCCGCGGATCATGCCAGGAATCGGGCCGGCGCAGAGCCCACCGATATGCCGCGGGCGGGGGGCCCTGCGAAGGTTCCCCAACATGGAGACTCTTTACGGGATGCGGATACGCCTGCAGACAATCACAGCCAATGACGCCCTTAGACGGAGGCATGCCTCTGCTTAAGTCCCTCCCTCAGCCCATTGTATCCTGACGAGAGCCTCCCCGTCAGAGCCGGAGAAAGCAGACGACCGCTTTCCGTCCGCCTCCGGTAAGTTTGGTAAAATACGTTTTTGTGATGTGGAAGTAAACGATGGACGGCCTTGTGAAACAGGTGGGCGGTTTTTTTATTAGAGAATCAGCGTTTCAAATTGTAAGGCTGGTAACGGCAGGATTGCTCCTTATACCGATGAGCCGGTTCCCCGGTAATTCATGACAGCGCGGAAAAGGATTGATAGGATCACCAAGAACCCGCCCAAAAGCGCCCAAAGGCCGATTCGTTCCCCTACGAAAAAAAACGCCCAAAGGGGATTCAGGACTGGTTCAAGCACAGGTATGAGAATGCCCTCCATGGCCGTCACCTTCTTGATGGCCATGGCATAGAATACATAGGAGAGCCCCAGTTGGAACACGCCAAGGAACGCAAGTCCGATCCAGTCCGTTCCGCCAGGCGAGGATTCAACCATCCAGGGCAGGCAGATAAAGGCGGTCAACAGGTTGCCCAGAATGGCGGAACCTGCGGGTGATGCGTCCTTTTGCTTGCGCATGAAGAGAACGAGGGAAGCGAAGGTGAATCCGGAGATGACAGCCAGAATATTGCCGGTCAGCCCACCGGAGCTCAATTTATCGAGAAAAAACAGGGACATGCCGCAAAGTACGGCCGCAACGGCCGCCCAGTCAAACCACCTTATCTTTTCATTGAGCAACCACCCGGAAAGCAGGGCCACGTAAACCGGAGCGGTATATTGCAGAAGAATGGCGTTGCCCGCGGTGGTAAGCTTGGTGGCGCAGACGAAGAGAATGACCGTAGCCGCATAACTGACCCCGCCGATAAGCTGGGTGGCCGAAAAATTGACGACCTGCCTGCCGAAACAGACGAGCAGAACCGGCAGGGCGATGGCGCTCCTGAACCCGGCAACAGTCAGGGGGGGCAGGGAGACCCATTTGATGAGCACACCGCCCAGGCTCCAGAGCACGGCCGTCGCCACAAGAAGAGGAACCGCTTGTGTCCGTTTACCGATGGCCACGATCTTTATTCCTGTTCATAGGCCTTCTTTACTCTTGACTTACAGCCACCGACACCGCCATCAGGGAAAAACCTACAGTAAGAACGACCGCCATGGTCACGGGATATGCACTCCACACCCTCCGAAAGACCCGCCGGGGTCCAGTCCAGGCTTGCCGCCTCCTCGAAAGGTAGGGCGCGGAAGCACGCCACTTTCATCGGCTTTGGCTGCCTGAGTGCAACGCTCAGAGCGGCAACATATCCCTTTGTAGGCTGAATCAGGGCAAACCGACATCCTTCGGGGTGTTGCAGATCCTTTCCGGAGAGTGTAATCCGGCAGGGTCTCTCCTCCGACAGATGAAACGCAAAGGAATCCAGGGGAAGCGAGAGGCCTCGGCCCAGCGCTTTCAGGAAGGATTCCTTCAGGGTCCAATAATAGAAGAAATGCGACAATCCCTCCGGTGCCATTTTCCTTAAATGCGCCGCCTCATCCGGCGAAAAAAAACGGCGGCTCAGCTTCAGCGCTTCCACGGGACGATTCACCATCTCCACATCAACGCCGATATCGGCCGTCCGTGTCACCGCGAAAACCGAAAGTCCCGTCGTATGCGACAGGCTGAATTGCAAAGGAACGGGCTCCGTTTCCGGATCGAGCGAAGGTTTCCCATGGGAATTCCTGACGAACCGCCATTCTTCCGGAGAGCGAGGCCGATAACGGGAAAGGGCCGTCCTGGCCAGGAGGTGGCTCAGTAAAAAAAGATGGCGGTCCTTAGCATGGCGCAGCCGCTCCACCCGGGCGATCTCGCCGGGATCGAGAACTTTACGGGCCGCAACAGGAAAATGTGGATCTTCAAAATCCCCGGCAAAAGCAAACCAGAGGTGAATTTCATCTTCAGGCAGGCATAGCCATGGATTTTCTCCAAGAAAATGCGAAGAAACCCACTGCGTCATGACTGGCCTTTTTTGCCTCCGTTAACCATCTCCTTGAGTTCCTTTCCCACTTTGAAATAGGGCAATTTTTTCGATCCGACCTCGACGCGTTGCCCGGTCTTCGGATTCTTTCCCAGATAAGGAGGATACTCCCGGACAGTAAAACTTCCGAATCCCCTGATTTCAATCCTCTCTCTTTTCCGGAGCGCATTCGTAAATCCACCAAGGACCAGATTCACGATCTCGGAGGCCTCTTTTCCCCGGAGACTTTCTTTTTCGGACAGTGCTGAGATCAAGTCGGACTTTTTCATGATCTTCTCCTAATGTTCTTTCGGAATAAAAATCCACAACAGGATATAAAGGAGCAATCCTGTCCCCACGCAAAAAAAGAGCAGTGAAAATATCACCCGCCATACCCAGGAGGGCAACGGCGTATGCTTCCCCAGCCCTCCGCAGACACCGCCGAGCCAGCGGTCATCCTCCGCTCTGGAAAGTCGCTGGAGCCAGTTCTGAGCAGCCATATTCCTCCTCTTTTTCTTATCCGGGCGTCTGCACCGGAAAAGCCTGCCAATCCCCCCGCTCCTGAGGGCGGTGCTTGTGGTACGCGCTCCCATTAAAGGCCGACTACGGCTTCACCATCACGCTTCCGGTCAAAAACAATGTCTCTCTTTTATACATAAATATCCGCTACTGCAAACCATTTTAATACATTTTATAAATTTCCCTGAAAAAGTTGCCGGACAAACCGGCCATCGCGTCCGTACACGACAAAACGCGCCCGGATGCCCGCCTGTCGCACAAAAGGTTTCCGGATGGGCGGGCAAGAAGAAAAAGTGATGGAAATTTACAGGGAGAAAGTGGTATCCTGCCACTGGTTTTTAACGAGGCATGAATTTAACCCATGAGGAGGTTTCAATGAACAACTTTTTCAGCAAGAGGCCGCTGCTTCTTTTTTTCTTTCTGACCGGCCTGATCCTGCTCGGCCCGTACGGCGACAGCCGCGTCTCCGCCATCGACCGGAAAACCTACCAGAATCTCAAGACCTTCACCGAAATTCTGGACAGGGTGGAGAAGGAATATGTGGAACCGGTGGATTCCGATAAATTGATGCAGGGGGCGATCAACGGGCTGATGAAATCCCTCGATCCCCACAGCAGCTTCATGACCGCAGAGATGTACAAGGAGCTCGAGGTGGAGACCCGCGGGAGCTTCGGCGGGGTCGGAATCGAGATCACCCTCCTGAAGGATGTCCTTACCGTCGTCTCTCCAATAGAAGACACCCCCGCCTACAACGCCGGGGTCAAGGCAGGCGATCAGATCATCCGGATCGACGGCAAGTCGACCAAGGACATCACCATCATGGAGGCGGTCAGCAAACTCCGCGGTCCCAAGGATACGACGGTGACGATCACCATCATGCGCGAGGGAATGGCCAAACCAAAGGATATCTCGATCACCCGCAGTATCATAAAGATCAGGAGCATCAAGTCAAAGATCTTCGACGACCATGTCGGATATATCCGGATCTCCTCGTTTCAGGAACGGACGGGGGACGACCTGAAAAAGGCCCTCCGGGAGATCGAGGCGAAGGGCCGCCCCCTGAAGGGCATCGTGGTTGATATGAGGAACAACCCGGGCGGTCTCCTGAACCAAGCCATGGAGGTGTCGGACGCCTTTTTGAAGAGGGGTGTCATCGTCTCCACGCGGGGCAGATCCAAGAGCATGGAGAGCAAATCCACGGCAAAGGACGACGGTGACGAACCGACCTGCCCGCTGGTCGTCCTCGTCAACGAGGGGACTGCCAGCGCCGCGGAGATCGTCTCCGGCGCCCTGCAGGACAACGGACGGGCGCTGGTCCTGGGAACCCAGACTTTCGGCAAAGGGTCCGTGCAGACGGTGATCCCCCTGGAGGACGGCGCGGCCATGAAGCTCACGACGGCAAAATACTATACGCCCAAGGGGCAATCCATCCAGGCGGAGGGGATCACCCCCGACATCATCGTGAGGCTCGTTAAGCCGCCCGAAGAGAAGGAGAGTGCGGAAAATCATCTGCTCCGGGAGAAAGATCTGCAGGGTCATATCAAATCCCCCAATGAGAACGACGCCAACCCGGAGGAAGCGAAGAAAGAGCCGGATGATCTGACCAAAGACAATCAGTTGAAGAATGCGATCGATATCATCCGGAGCTGGGATATCCTGAAAAAGAACCTGAAGGATTGACTCGGCGCCGCATAAACACGGAATGTATGAAATTTTTCAAACGTGGGAAGGGATTTCCGGTTCTGGCCGTGATCATCATCGCCGCCCTGATCGCGGCGGTGTTCCTTTTCCTCGAACGGATGGAACTCCCCGACGATTCCGCCACCCGCAAAGGCCGGAAAACGATGCCGCCGAAAAAGGCGTTGAAACAAAAAACGCCGGAGCGAAGGCCGCCGGCGGCGGAACGGAGGGAACAGCAGATCGCCGTCATCATCGATGACATCGGCTTCGATCTGGGCGCCGCGGAGGAACTGGCGCGGATCAGGGCGCCCATCGCCTTCGCCGTTCTCCCCCACACCCCCCATGCGGTGGAGGCGGCCGAGATTCTTCACGCGGCCGGCAAGGAGATCCTCCTCCACCTCCCGATGGAACCCCGTTCCTACCCGGGAGAAAATCCCGGCGCCGGGGCGTTGTTGGCAGATATGGACGAAAAGGAGATCCGGAGACAGACAGCCTTGGACCTGGCGGCTGTCCCTTATGTCTCCGGGGTGAATAACCACATGGGCTCCCGGTTCATGGGGGATGATATCCGGCTTTCGGTCGTCATGGATGAACTTAAGAAAAGGGGCCTCTTCTTTGTGGACAGCCGGACCGCTTCCGATTCCCGGGGAAAGGAGGCGGCTGCCAGGGCCCGCGTCCGTTTCGCCGCACGTTCCGTCTTCATCGACCATACGCGGGGTTATGCCGCCGCCCTTGCGAATCTCACCCGCCTGCCCCGGCAGGGAGGGGGAGGGGGGGAACCGCTGCTGATGATCGGCCACCCCCATCCCGAAACAGTACGGGCCCTCAAGGAGGTCCTGCCCATCTGGCAGGAGGAGGGGGTGCGGATAATCCCCGTCTCGGCTTATCTCAGCGCGTCCGGCGGAAAAGAGTAAGAGAATTTTCTCGTAAAAACTCGCTGAGCTGCGAAGCTTCCCGCCCTTGAGGGCAGGGCTTGCGGGTTATGGCTCCCGGTTAAATTTGCAACAGGAAGGATACCTTCATATGATGCGGACCATTTTCCGGAAAACAGGCTGGCTGTTTATTCTGATCCTCACCCTTTGGGGGTGCGCCGCCGTCTCCGCCAGGGAGAAGGCCGCCCCGCCGCCGCCGGTTCCTGCCGGCATGCCGAACAGCGCCTCCTTTCACTACTCCCTCGGCGTCTTCCATGCCCTACAGGAAGACATGGAGGAAGCGATCCGGGAGATGGAAGAGGCCCGACGCCTCGATCCCTCCTCCCCCTATCTGGCGAAGGAACTCGCCTCCCTTTACGCGGGCAAGGGAGACATGGCGAAGGCCGTAGCGATCTGCAAAAAGACGTTGGAAGAACATCCTGACGACATCGATGCCCGCCTTCTCCTCGGCGGACTCTACCTCAACCAGAAGGACTACTCCGACGCCGTGAGAGAATACCGGAAGGTGATCGAATTGTATCCGGGAAACACAACCGCCTATTTCTATCTCGGGACGAGCCATGCCGACCTGAAGCAGTTCGACGAGGCCATCGCCGCGTTTAAGGAACTCATCCGGATCGATCCGGATCACTTCATGGGAAACTACTATCTGGCCAGGATCCTTTCCGATCTGAAGCGTTACGATGAGGCAGAAACGGGATTCAAAAAGATGCTGATCCTCAGACCGCAGTTCGAATCGGCCCTGATCGATCTCGCCAACCTGTATGAAAAGCAGAAAAAGATCCCCGAGGCGATCAAGGTCTACCGGAATTTCATCGATCTATTCCCCACTCGTCTCCAGGCCCGGATCAAGTTGGGAGAACTTTTTCTTCAAGAGCAGCGCTACGACGAGGCGGAAAGCGAGTTCGGGGAGGTCCTGAAACTCGACAGCGCCAACCGGGAGGTGCGGCTGACGCTGGGGCTCATTGACCTGGAGAGAGGCCGTCATGAGAAGGCCATCGAGACGTTCGTCGCTCTGCTACAGGAATACCCAACCGAATACCGGCTCATGTACCTCCTCGGCACGACCTATGAGGAGAGCGGGAACGAGGAGAAGGCCATGGAAACCCTGCGAGGGGTCTCCCCTGCGTCGGAGCACTTCGCCAACGCCCAGATCCGCATCGGGATGATTCTTAAGAAACAAAAGAGGGTAAACGAGGCCATCGATTCCCTCCTCATCGCCATCCGGAAGAAGAAGGATGCGCCGGGGCTCTACGCCTATCTCGCCGACCTTTACGAGGATCAGAAGGGATTCAAGGCCGCGGAAGAAATTATCCGGGAGGGGCTGCAGAACAACCCCGGCAGCGTCGATCTCCACTACAGCCTCGGGGTTCTCTTCGAAAAGACCGGCCGGTTTGAGGAGAGCATGCAGGCGATGCGGACGGTCCTCAAGCTCGAATCGGATCACGCTGAGGCCCTCAATTTCATCGGGTACCTGTACGCGGACAGGGGGATCAACCTGGATGAGGCTGAACAGATGATCAAAAAGGCCCTCCATCTGAAGCCGGGAAATGGATACATCATCGATTCGCTCGGGTGGGTCTACTTCCGGCAGAACAAGTTTCAGGAGGCCATCCGGTATCTGAAAGAGGCGGCGGAAGCCCTGCCGGAGGATGCGGCGATCCTCGAGCACCTGGGGGATGTCTATGCCCGGTCCGGACAGATCCCGGAGGCCATCGAGGCCTACGGGCGCGCCATCAGATTTAATCCCGAAAGCGAATCCCTGAAAAAGAAGCTCGCCGATCTAATCCGGGAGAAGGCCCCCTCCCCCTGATTTCTCCCCGGCGGTCCGGGCATGTGAAGCGCCCCGCCCTGAGGGCGGGACTTGCGGGATGCGTTCCCGCTCAAGAAACCATGAGAAAAAAGGGCTCCGCACATTACGGTCTTCCGCACCGCATCCTGACGCTGCTTTTGATTTCGGCCCTCGGTCTTGCCCTCTCCGGATGCGCCGGCAGCAGGATCGCCGCCCGCCCCGCACCTTATGATTCACCGGAATCCGCTCTCCGGGCTCTTGCGGCGCCCTTGTCTGCAGGTCAAACTGTCACCGCCACGGCCCACATCCTGATCAACAGCAATGGCGCGAAGTATCCCCTGAAGGTCGCGCTGATGATCAAAGAACCCGCGCACCTCCGTGTTGAATCCATTCCCGTCATGGGCCCGCCCGATTTCTTTCTGTCGATCGTCGGCGGCGAACTCCGCGTCTTTCTTCACGGAAGAGGGGGAGGAACCTTTTACACCGGCCGGGCCACGCCGCAAAACCTCTCCCGATTCTTTCCCATCGTTCTGCCGGCCGAGGAGATGCTTCCCCTCCTGATGGGCCTTCCCCCGGATGATGGGAAAACGCCGTTTTCATTGAGCGGTGAATGGGAAGCGGGATATTACCGCATCGACCGGTGCGCGGCGGGAAGGAAAGTCTGCTCCCTGTGGATCGATCCGGCTGGAAATCTCATCACCCGGATCCGGACGTTCGGGGAAGGAGAAACCATCGCCTACACCGCCGATTTCTCCGAGCATACCCGGCTGGGAAAGGGTTTCCTGCCGCAGCGCCTGGTGATCAGCGGGGAGGCCATGCCCGAGCTGACCATCCGCTACACGGATC
>Ga0154454_1019_pt1 | contig 25235 bp, 25 predicted proteins | sample RifGroC2_FD_105647 | JGI IMG/M metagenome (GOLD analysis project Ga0154454, IMG submission 105647) | Syntrophobacterales bacterium GWC2_56_13 | reverse complement strand
CGCCTCAAATGCGAACGGCGAGAGTGCAACCTCTTTTGAGGTCAGCGCCACACCCCGAAAAAGTCCACCACTCCCTCCCTCCACCTGGCTCAACGCAGTTGAGGGAAACCAGCAGGTCGCCATAACATGGCCGGAGGTGCAAGGAGCAACAGCATACAATATATACTATGCGACGGATATATTCGTGACGAATAAAACGGGTATAAAAATCGCGGAGGTAAAAAGTCCACATATTATTACCGGGTTAAAAAATAAGACGGGGTATTTTTTTGTACTGACCGCGGTCAGAGGCGGCGAGGAAAGTGCAGATTCCCCTGCGGCATCCGCGACGCCCCTCGTGGTGAAACCACTTCCCGCCATGGTCCTCATCCCGGGTGGAACTTTTCAGATGGGTGACAACCTCGATGGAACAACCTATGCCATGCCCGTTCACAAGGTCAATATTGATGGTTTCTACATCGACAAGTATGAGACGAAATATGAGCTCTGGAAGTCAGTTTACGACTGGGCGGTACAGCATGGCTACAATTTTGATAATCCCGGTAGGAACGGTTCCATCTCCATAGGGACGAACATGCCCGTCACCACGGTGAGTTGGTATGATGTTGTGAAGTGGCTCAACGCCCGCTCCGAGAAAGAGCGAAGAACCCCCGTATACTACACAGACGCCGCGCAAACTAAGATATACCGGGCCGGGAAAGTGGATGTAATGAACTCGCATGTAAAGTGGGATGCCGATGGTTACAGGCTTCCGACAGAGGCGGAGTTTGAAAAAGCTGAGCGTGGGGGAGTTCTTGGAAGGCGTTACCCCTGGGGAAGCGACCTCGGAACGGGCAATGGCAATTATAATATGGGGAAAACAACGTCGGTGGGCGTGTATCCTGCTAATGGTTATGGCCTCTATGATATGGCAGGCAACGTGTGGGAATGGACATGGGATTGGAGCTCTGAGGACTACAAATGGGCATCCGATGGGACATCTAACCCTCGCGGCCCCGATGTGGCTCCGAAAGACAAAACCAGGGTAAGACGCGGAGGGGGATGGTCGTATGGCTACAAATATCTTCGATGTTTCGAACGCATGTTCCGTATTCCGACATACACGGGTCCCTATTTCGGATTTCGCTCCGCGTCAAACAAGCCTTGAGGAAAGGGCTTTGACCGGGTTCGATAAACTTTTCACGTACGGACGTAAAAACGGATGATGAGCGGTTAAGAGGAGTCAAGATCAAGAAGAAATAAGCTTTCTCGCCAGGAGAAGGCTAAGATGATAAATGGGGGAACGATATCGTAAGTAATCACATAAACAGGGAGGCAAGAGCAATGAAAAAATTAATTTTAAAAGGCGTGATTATCTGTTCGGCGGTGGCAGTAATAGGATTGTTACTCTTTTTTAACCATTTTAACAAGACGGCCGTTTCTGCCATTGGTCTAACTCCCGTCACTGACCAGCAGGTAGCCGACGCCGTCGCCGGCGGACAGACGTATCTTTTTAATAACTTTACAGATCAGGGAGCGGGACTCGGAGGCTATTGGAATGACAGCTCGTCTCCATTGGCGGCAACGGCATCGGCGGTAGCCGCTCTCATCGAAACGGGAATGTATAAAGCCCCGGTAAATCCGGGCGATCTGGATTACAGACCCTTGATCGACAAGGGAATCATCTACATAAAAAGTTTTTATAAAGACCCTGCCACCGGCGGCGATGGCGGGATATACAATTACAGTTGGACCTATGAAAATGGCCTGTCCCTCGTCGCGCTGTGCCTTTACGATGGGGCTCACACCCAGGGCGCGGCTTATAGTCAGATGATCCAGAACGCTGTCAACTCACTGATTGCAGGCCAGGCCGCCAACGGGGCAGCCGGCGGCTGTGATTCATATGACGGCGGATGGACTTATTCCGCACAAACCCCGGGAAGTTGTGGCGGCGCCGATTTGTCCAATACGCAATTCGCCACTATGGGCCTGTATTATGGTTCGAGATATCTGGGACAGGATATCAAGGGCTCGGCATGGGCAACGGCCCTGCTGGGTTTCCTCACACGCGATCAGAGCCAGTTTGATGGGGACGCCGCCAATGTAGGAGCATTTTCCTACTATCCCGGCACCACGAGCTTCCTGGCCGGCACCATGACTGGCGGCGGACTTTGGAGCCTGGCCATGATCGGGGAAGATCAGAACCCCATGGTTGCCAAGGCCGTCACCTGGTTCAATAACCACTATATGTGGAATGGGGTGCCCGGGGACAGCGGTGCTTACTATTACTTTGTCTTTGCCATGTCCAAGGGCCTCACCGGAACCATCGGCTCGGGAGCTACCGTGGGAACCAATGCCTGGGTGCAGGATTTAAAAGACACGCTCGTCACAAATAAAACCGATGTGACCCCGGCCACTATCCCTGCGAGCAATTACTGGTACAGCGGCGCTGGGCTGGACCCTCAGCAATTCACCACGACGGCCTGGATGCTCATGTCTCTTGCCTTTGCCGATATCAATATCGAGGGCACGCAGAAGTTCCTTGCTGAAGACCCCGCATCCGATACGCCAGACCTTAATAAGGGTCTCGTGACACTTGAGTCCACTGCGCCAGTTACGATCAATGCTGCCATGCGGGGGAATATCGCTCGAGCCGCAAAGGCAAAAGAGATAACCCTTCCCGTGGGCTCCTTTGATTTCACGCTGAACAATGTGAAGAAACCGGACGGCAGCAACGGCGGGACGACCGTCCTTTCCATCAAGGTTCCCGACGGCGCCTTTGATAAAAACAACCCCGATGGTTTTTTGGATAATAACGGCGTACTGAAGAAGGGTCTCAAGTGGTTCAAAATTGAGGGCGGCTCATGGAATGGCCAGGCCAACATCCTCATTGAAGCCGACATACCGACAAAGACCATCAAGGTTACCCTGACGGACGGCGGTCCAGAGGATCGACTTCCTGACGGATCTCAAGGTCCGGTGGACGGAAAAGTCGTGGACCCCGGCGCGCCGGGATTTGACAGTGGAGAGGCCGCAGCCACCTCAACCACCTCAACAACCTCAGCCGACAATAAGAATGCTTTCCCTCAAGCCAGTTGCTTCATCGCCACGGCCGCTTTCGGAAGCGCCATGGCCCCCGACGTGGTCCTGCTGCAGCAATTCAGGGACCATTGGTTGCTGACGAATGCGCCGGGGCGGGCCTTTGTGAATTTCTATTACCGCGTCTCGCCGCCTATGGCAGCGTACATTGCCGGGCATGAGGGATTGAGAACGGCAACCAGGGTTGCGCTGACGCCCATGATCTTTGGCATCAAGCATCCGCTGGCGACAGTGGTCATGATGTTCTTCCTTATTCTGGCCGCCGCGGCAGTTTATAGAAGAAGAAAAGCATAACCATACTTCGGGGACATGATGCGATCCCTGTGGGCTTCCGCATCATGTCCCCGATCCCCTGCTCTCTCCCCTTTTCAATTCAATCGCCTTTAACGAATCTTTGGCCGTAATGGGTAAGAAGGGCGCCGGCGCATCCGGCAAGAATCCATGCCGGCGAAACAAAAAGGGCCATCAAAATCCCGTCCAACAAAGAGATGCCGGCGATCATCACCGGAATAACGGGAAAGTCAAAGGGCTTCCCCATGCTGTTTTCATACCTTGCAGCAACGCTGACAATCATAATATAAACAAAATGAAACATTCCTGCGATCATGGCGGCAGGAACCAGCAAGCCGGCGAGGGCCAGGGAACAAACCGCGAAGATCATGAATCGGCAGCCGGCGATCAGCAATACGGCAAGGGGATGGGCCTTATGAAAGATGTCATATGCGGCGATGATGGCAAGGAGCAGCCAGCCGGCGAGGACCGCCTTTTTATAAGGCATGAGGAACAGCAAACCCAGTGCTGCGGCAAACAAAATAGTGGTGAATAGTGCTGCCTTTCGCAGTGAAATCCTTCCCGAAGGGATAGGTCGAAAGGGTTTTTTAATGCCGTCGACGGTGCGGTCAAGTATATCGTTCAGGCACATGCCGCCGGAATAAAAAAGAGACATGGACAGGGAAAGAAGCAAAAAGTCAGACCAGGAAAAGCCCTTGCCCGACAGCACGACGGCCGTCAGCACATTCGTCCATACCGTAGGCAGATTGCTGATCCGGCAGAGATCCAAATAGTTCTTTACTGAATCATTCACAGAATACATGATCAAGCATCAATCCAAAGACGTCCTTTGCCTCTATGGTCTCCGACGGCAATAAAGAAGGCGCCGTCGTCATCAGTAAGGGGCCTTCATCATCGTTATCAGTCACTCTCCCGTGAGAACCCCGTACGAGACCTGCATCGAGGGGGATGACTTCCATCAGGCAGCGGAAGCCGAGGGCCTTCTTCAGCAGCGTCCCGGCAATTTTTAATTTCGGCAAAACTATTCCGGGATCCAAGAACAGTTCGCAGGGATCGTAACCGGGCTTGGCATGGATATTGACCGTCCTTGCATAATCCGGCGCCCTGCCGTCGTCATTCCAGAAATAGTAAGTGAACCATCGATCCTTCTCCGATATGAGAACAAGTTCTCCCGACCGTTCGTGGTCTATCCGGCAGGCCCTTTTTCCTTCGTCATCCAGAATCAGCTCCACGCCCGCCGTATTCTCGAAGAGCCTTTTCACCGGGAGAATATCACCTTTGTCACGGATGTAGATATGGGCGATCTGATGATCTGCAACGGCAAAGGCGCGCGACTGGCCCGGATCGAGATACTCCCTGCCGAGATCGGTTTTCAGTGCGAGATAGCCCGCTTCCCGCAAGATCCTGTTCGGATGCAGGGCCCCCGATACCTGAGTGATTCCATATTCCGACAGAACGATGATACGGCAGCCTCTTTCGCGAAAAAAATCAGTCAGCCTGCCGCAGAGTCCGTCGATTTCGGAGAGGTCATGGCCGATATCTCCTTCCGGCCCGACTTTCTGGAGGATGTAGTCGAGATGGGGCAGGTAGACAAGCTGGAGAGTGGGTTGGAACATCTCTTCTATGGCCATCGCCGCCTTCCCGATCCATTCGCTCGTCCGGATGGACGTGGCCGGCCCCCAGAACTGAAAAAGTGGGAACTTCCCGAACTCCCTGTTGAATTTGTCCCTCAGTTCCGGCGGGATGCTGTAACAGTCCGGAAGTTTTCTCCCGTCGGCGCAGTAAACCGGCCGCGGCGTCACGGCCCAGTCAACCTCCGTAACCATGTTATACCACCAGAACGAATTCGCGCAGGTAAAGGAGGGGTCGCGCCTTTTTGCCACATGCCAAATCTTCTCGGAATGCACCAGCCGGTTTGACTGCCTCCAGAACAAAACCTCGCCGAGATCGCGGAAATACCAGCCGTTTCCGACGATGCCGTGCTCCGCAGGCGTCTGTCCCGTCAGATAGGTTGACTGAACAGAGCAGGTGACGGCCGGGGTCATCGCCTTTATGTTCGCGCTGTTCTTTAAGAGTGCGCGCAATTGGGGAGTCCGCTCTCCTGTCAGTTTGCGGGTGAGTCCCACTACATTAAGAACGACGGTGCGGTTCATGTCCTTGCCTTTAGCCACTCAATCTCTCTTATTATCGATTCGTCGACCGTGCCGGCCTGCAATCCCGCCGGCAGGATCCGCCATGTGTACGTTTCTATCTCCAGAAGGACGTCCCGGCTGAATAACGGAAGGGCTTCCTCTATAAAGAAATTGGTCGTGCCGCAGGCTTGGGTGCGCTCCGCATAAATGGGAACATGGAAATGAACCCGCCACTCTTCGCCGGCTCGTGCAGAATGAAGTCTTACCGCTTCCGGTATGTCATTGTACCTCGTCAAGACTCCGTCGCCGTCCCTGATGACAACCTGATGAAGATAGCGGGGTTCGACAAAATCACCCAGGCTGTCTATCTCGGAGTGGAGAAAACGCAGCCCCGAAGACACCTGTACCTTTCCAATCCTTATCTCCGCCTGAGAAAGCATCTCCAGCGACCCTGAAGGCGCTTCAAATTCCACCGCCAGGTGGCATAAGTCCAGGCAGATGCCGGCGCCGGTGCGCAACCCTTCGGGAAAATCCATTCTTTCCAAGAAGGAGACGGCGTCGGCCGTTGTCTCAATCACGCATCCCGGTTCAGGCTCCAGGGAAAGAACGATGTCACGCCCCTTTTTCTGCCTGAGCCGGTCAATATGCTCCAGGACGTCAAGAAGATTTCTTCTGACGGCAGGGTAGTCTTCCCTGCCGATCCGGGTTCTGAAGCCGACCGGCACCGTGGAAATGGAACCCCTCATGCCTTCCGGCAGCCAGGAAGCAAGCAGATCAGTTAGAAGCATCGTGTAAACCGCCCTCTCCTCAGAGCGCCAGTCGGGCAGATAAACGCCCTCCTTCAAGCCGGGACGGTGAAACGAGGCATAGGGAAAGCCGTTGATCGTCGGAATATAGCAACCCTTTTCTTCAAGCCAGTCCTGAAAACGTTGGGAGACGTCGTTATTCATCTCACGCGCCGCCCTGTTGGAAAGCCTGAGTCCGACGGGAAAGGGCTCATTGGGGGAAACCGCGTTTCTCACGGCAATGACGTGCGTCTTTATATTTGAAAAAATCTCACCCCAGCTTTCGCCGGGGTGAATGTTGGTGCAATAGGTGATCATGCTATGTGAAACTTGGGACACTGGCCGAGAAAGCTCTTGGGGTTTTCATAGAATATCCGGTTGATCAATTCTTCCGGATGCCCGCGTCTCCTCATTTCGTTGGCGGTCTTCAATGTCGCCAGAGGATCGCTTACGCTCCAATCGGCGGAGGAGTTGATGCAGACCCTGTCGGGACCGTAGATCTCAACGGCGTCGACGGCCCTTTCCGGACTGCCCTTGGAATGGGGATAAAGCGTGAGCCCGTACCAGAATCCCTTTTCCCTGATCTCGCCGATGGTATGCTCCTCGGCGTGATCGATCAGAACCCGCTCCGGCTTGATACGCGGCTCACTGAGGATCATGTCCATAATGATGCGCGTACCCTTCAGCTTATCCTCAAGATGGGGGGTATGGATCAGAACAAGGTCGTTCCTCTCGGCGGCCAGGGCAAGCTGTCTTTCAAGCGCCCTGATTTCGTTGCGGCTGTTTTTGTTCAAACCTATCTCTCCCAGACCGAGGACCGTCTCCCTGTCAAGATACTCCGGGATAAGGGCCAGCACCTCCTCCGAAAGCTCGATGTCTTCAGCCTCTTTGGAATTCAAGCCGATCCAGCAGTAGTGCCTGATGCCGAATCTGGCGGCCCGAGCGGGTTCCGCAACCGTAAGCTGATGGAAATAATCGCGGAAACTTCCGGCCGAACACCTGTCATAACCCGCCCAGAAAGCCGGCTCCGTCACTACGTGAATCCCGCTTACAGCCAACTTAAGGTAATCATCGGTGGTTCGCGAAATCATGTGGATATGGGGGTCAATTGCCTTCATGGAATGCACCCTCCCATGCCCCTGTCGTCTTAAGTCCGGTCGCGCTGTCAACGGGTTCGATGCTAAGGTCGCTGAAAAGCATTTGCAATGCCTTCGTCCTGTCGTCTTCCCTCTCCGAAAGAAGTTTCAGCGCCTGGGTGAGTGCCTTGTAACGGAAATCCGCCTTCGCCTCTCCGGCCCCGTCATATCTGTCAATACGGTCGAGGAAAGATGCGATGTCAAGCATCCTCGCACGGTTTTCGATAAAATAGGCATCAAGTATCTCGCAGGCGGACTTGTTTCTGCACGGCAGCGTCATATCCCCTCTCCTTGTCTTTCTTTCTCCCCAATAAAGTTTCTATGCAACCTCTCATTAACTGCATGTCCACGTTGTGGATGTCCGCCTTCCTGCCGACGCCGTCAGGCAGGGTTATCGTCAGCTCGCCTCCCAGATGCTCCTTGAATGCTTCCAGCGCCTTTCCGACATCCAGCCACCCCAGGGTCCAGTGATAAAGATCAAACCCGACATCTTCAAGAGTTATGAAAATCTTTTTCAGCTCCAGCTCGCTTACCATGCCGATCCGAGAGGCATAAAGCGAATCGAGCGCTATGCCGATTGCCACTGCCTCGCCGTGCTTGACGCCTCCTGCCGAGAGTTCCTCTATACTGTGAGCGGACCAGTGTCCGAAATCAAGGGGCCGGGACGCGCCCCGTTCAAATGGGTCGCCTCCCTGGCTGATATGTTCCAGATGAAGCTCGGCGCAGCGCATGATCATTCTTTCCATGACTTCCGGCTCCAGTGCGGCAAGTCTGCCCCTTTCTCTATACAGCCAGTCAAAGAATGCCCTGTCCCTGATCAACGCGACCTTGACGGCCTCGGCTATCCCCGCCCTCATATGCCTTGCCGGCAGTGTGGCGAGGAAATCGAAATCATTAATGACGGCATAGGGCGGAGCAAATGTCCCGAGATAGTTTTTTTTCCCGAAAGCGTTCACGCCATTCTTCACGCCGACGCCCGCGTCGTTCTGTGCAAGCGGCGTCGTGGGCATACGGATGAGGCGAATCCCCCTGTGGGCCGTCGCAGCGGCATAGCCTGCAGCGTCGAGGACAGCGCCCCCTCCGATTGCAAGGATGAAAGAATGGCGGCAGATATGGTGTCTGTCGGTCAAAGCCCTGATCTTCTCAACTTCGAGGGGCTCATTCTTGCACGCCTCTCCTCCGCGAATGATAAAGGGAGTGTCGGCAAACTCCAGCAGCTCACGGTGGCGTTGTCCGTATCTCTCTATCTTTTCGAGGAGTTCGGGGGTTGTATTGATCACATTTGAATCGATGGCTATGAGAATGCGGTTGCGTTTCTGTCCTGAAGTCATCAACACATCCGATAATGCATTGTTGTGCACGCCGAATGCATCTCGCGTAAAGATGACCGGGAAGCTGTATGTTACGCTGAATTTCTGCTGCATCAATTTCATGGCGTCAAAGGCGTCTCGCCGGGCGAAGTCGTTAAAGGTCCGAAGATGGAAGGATATATAACTTTCAATTGAAAATCAAGAATAAGTGGGATAAATATCTTCTCAAAAAAAATAGCAGGAGAATGCCGATGTTGAAACCTGATCGCATTATTGGAATGGCAAGCGCGTTTTATGAATCATGCGTCCTTTTTACCGCCTCCGATCTCGGTATCTTTGCCAGGCTTTCCGAGGCCGGTCCCGCTGATGCCCAGTCTCTGGCATTAACGCTGAAGCTTGACGAGCGCGGAGTCCGTTTGCTGCTTGATGCGTGCGTTGCCATGGAACTCCTGCAAAAAGAAGGATCGCACTATGCCAATACGCTCGAAAGCAAGGCCTTTCTGACGCCGGGCTCGCCCGGAGACCTGTCCGGCGCCATACGTTACAATCGCGATGTGTACACGGCCTGGGGAAAACTGAAAGATTTCGTCAAGAGCGGCAGGCCCGTGGAAAGTCCGGAATCCCATCTTGGTCAGGATCCGGAACGTACGCGAACATTTGTCATGGCCATGCACTATCGCGCCCTCGGCATGGGACGGGCCGTTATCGGAGAACTGGATCTCTCGGGAAGCAAAACCGTACTTGATGTCGGAGGCGGACCGGGCACATATTCAATGTTGATCGCACAGGCGAATCCCGATGCAACCTGCACGGTGCTCGATCTGCCTGAAGTTGTTGCCGTTGCCGATGAGCTCATCCGGCAACAAGCCTTGCAGGGACGAGTGAAAACCCTTTCCGGCGATTACCGGCGCATCTCTTTCCCCGAAGGTTATGACATGGTCAATTTTTTTGGCGTTCTGCACCAGGAATCGCCGCAAAGCATCCTTTTACTGTTGCAAAAGGCCTATCGGGCGCTTCGCCCTGGCGGCGCGGTGAACGTCATGGACATGATGACGGACAGTACCCACACCAAGCCCAAGTTCAGCGCCCTTTTCGGCGTCAACATGGCTTTGACCAGCGAAAACGGCTGGGTTTTTTCCGATCTGGAATTGAAAGAATGGCTGAAGGAAGCGGGCTTTGCCGACTGCATGGTGAAACCGCTGCCGCCGCCGATGCCTCACAGCTTCGCCGCTGCCCGCAGGCGGTAGACGTCCGGGGAACCCGGCGCCATACTGCAGAAGCCTTTCCGCCCCGCCGACCATGACGGTTACTTTGTTAACTTACGGAGCCGTCAGGTAAGGAGAAGGTCATGATCAGAAGAGCGGTCCTCATCGGTTTCATCCTGACAGTATTCCCGGCCTTAGTCGGCGCGGCGTCGGCGTTGACGCTGGAGGAAGCCCTGGCGCAGGCCCGGGAGAAACTCCCCTCCTACCAGGCGGCGAAAAAGAAGGTCGAATCGGCGGACGCCCTTTACGGGGCGACGCTCGGCCCCTATCTCCCCAGCCTCGACGCCTCTGCGGCGCGGGACCGCCATGACGGGGACCGTACCGATTACACCGCGACCGGCTATGACATCACCCTCTCCTACCGCCTCTTCGACGGCAAGCGCGGCGCGTCGCGGGACATCGCCGGGTTTAACCTCGAAACGGAGCGGGAAGAGCTCCGGAAGAACCTCCTCGAACTGGACTACCGGGTGAAGGTCGCCTTCTACACCGCCCTCGCCGGCCGGGAGGTCCTGGAGCAGCGGAAGGTACAGTTGGAGGACGCCCGGAAGGACCACGAGGTCGCCGAAGGGAAACGTTCCCTCGGCGCGGCGCGGCTCTCCGAGGTCCTCCAGGCTTCGGTCCGTCTCGAACAGGCCCGTTTCAACGTCATCCAGGCCGAAGGAAATCTCCGGAAGGCCCTGGCCGAGCTCTTCTCCCTGATCGGCAGGCCGGAAGAAACCGCAGAGAATACCGAGGGGCGACTCGATGCGGGCGGCGCCGCTCCTGATCTCAAGGCCCTCTCCGACGCTGTCCTCGGGCGGCCGGAGATCCGCCAGGCCGAGATCGCCTTGAAGAAGGCTGAAAGCAGCCGGTCCCTCGCCTTGGGCGACTTCTATCCGACGCTCTCCGCAAACATCTCCTACAGCCGGAGCGATGCGGCGACCCTCAGCGGGAGCGCCCTCGAGGACAGGAGCGCTGGCGTCGCCGCCTCCTGGAACATCTTCGAGCTGGGGAAGTTCTACCGGGCGAAGTCCGCCCGGATCGAGATGGCCGTCTCCGAGGAGAACATCCGGGAGCTCAAGCGCCAGCTCCTCCTGGACTGCCGGAATGGGTACGAGGATTACATCACCGCCGTCCGGAACGAGGCCGTCGCTGCCGAGCAGCTCCGGCGGGCGGAGCAGAACTACGAACAGGCCTTCGGGGAGTACAAGGTTGGCAAGGGGGACATCCTGTCCCTCGTCCAGGCGGAGAGCCTGCTGGCCGCTGCGCGGGAGCAGCTCTCCTCCGCGCGGTTGAACGCCGTTCTTGCAAAGGCGCTCCTGGAACGCGTCGCCGGAGTCGAGCAACTGGGAAAGTAGGAGTATCAACAAGAATAACGAAACCTTCAGGGGAAAACACGTGAAGAAGAAAATAATCCTGATCGCACTCCTCATCGTTGCCCTTATCGTGGGCGGAACGTTCGTCTACAAGAAGTTCTTCAAGAAACCGGAGATCCGTGTCCTGGAAACGGGGCGGGTTGAGCGGGGGGACATCCGGAGCGTCCTCGTCGAGACCGGCATCATCAAATCCCAGGTCGGGGCAGTCGTGAAGATCGGCGCCCGGGCGACGGGAAGGGTCGATAAAATGCACGTCAAAGTCGGCGACCGCGTGCAGGCCGGACAGCTCATCGCCCGGATCGACGACCGGGAGACGGTGAAGAACATCGACCAGCAGAAGGCCGCCCTCCAGGTCGCGGAGAACACGCTCGCACAGATCAAACTGACCTACCCCGAGAAGATCCGGGAGGCGGAGGCGAACTTCACCTACGCCCGCCTCGCCTTTGCGCGGGAAAAGGCTCTGATTCAGAAGGAGTACACGACGAAGGACGCGCTCGAAAAGGCGGAAAGCCAGTTCCAGGCGGCGGAGGCGATCCTGAAGCGCCTGAAGGACGAGTTTGCGACGCAGGAGAAGATCACCGCCGCGACCATCCGGGAAACCCGGGCGCAGTTGGAGCAGCAGGAGATCCGCCTCACCTACACCCGGATCTACTCGCCCATCCCCGGCATCATCTCCGACGTGACCGCGCAGGAGGGCGAGACGATCGTCGCCGGTCTCCAGGTGGCTAACCTCGTCACGGTCCTCGACCCGACGCGCCTGGAGATGTGGATCTACATCGACGAGACGGACATCGGCCGGGCGAAAACGGACCAGAAGGTCGAATACACGGTGGACACCTACCCCGAGCGGACCTTCTCCGGCACGATCGCGAAGATCAACCCCCAGCCGGTCGTCAAGGAGAACATCGTCTACTACCTCTCCACCGTGGAGGTCTCCCCGGATGAAGCCCGCTTCCTCCGGCCGGAGATGACGACCCACGTGAAGATCGTCACGACGGAAAAGACCGGCGTCCTGACCGTCCCGAACGCGGCGATCAAATTCGAGAAGGGCCGCCAGATCGCCTACCGGGTGGTGAAGGGACCGGAAAAGGTGGAGAAAGCGGAGCTGAAACTCGGAATCCGCGGCGAGGACCGGACGGAGATCCTCTCCGGCGTCCCGGAGGGGACGGAGCTCGCCACGAAGCTGGTCCTGCCCACCGCCCCGGAGGTCGAGGCGAAAAAGAGCGCGAACGGGAAACGGCCATGACCCCCCTGTGCCTGATGGAAGATGTCCGGAAGACCTTCCGGATGGGAGACGACGCCGTGGAGGTCCTCAAGGGGATCGACCTTGCCGTCGCCCCGGGTGAGTTCGCCGCAATCATGGGGACCTCCGGTTCCGGAAAATCGACGCTCATGAACCTGATCGGCTGCCTCGACGTCCCCACCTCGGGACGCTATCTCCTCGCCGGCCGGGAGGTCCTGGGGCTTCAGGACGACGATCTCTCGGAGCTCCGGAACGCGCACATCGGCTTCGTCTTCCAGAGCTTCTACCTTCTCCCCTACGCCACGGTCCTGGAAAACGTCCTTTTACCCACGCTCTACCGGGAAAGCGCAAAGGACCACGCCGAAGACCATGCCATCGAACTCCTTCGTCTCGTCGGCTTGGAGGCGCGGATGCGCTTCCGGCCGAACCGACTTTCCGGGGGCGAGCAGCAGCGGGCCGCCATCTGCCGGGCGTTGATGAACGATCCGGAACTCCTCCTCGCCGACGAACCGACCGGCCAGTTGGACAGCCGGACGGCTGCGGAGATCATGAATCTCCTCGCAAAAATGAATGAACGGGGCAAGACCGTGATCGTGGTCACGCACGACCCGGCGATCGCCGCCTACGCAAAGCGGATCATCCGGATCAGAGACGGGGTCATCGTCGATGAACAGGCTGATTAACATCTTTTCCCAGTCCCTCCGGGCGGTCCTTGCGCTGAAGCTCCGGAGCTTCTTCTGCATCCTCAGCATCGCGATCGGGATCTCGGCAATCACGATCATCGTCGCCGCCACGGAAGGCGCCTATCAGAAGGCCTTCGACATCGTGGCCGCCTTCGGCCCCGACTCCGTTCTCATCGTCGGCGGCGCCGAGGAGTCGCGGGGGATCGCACGGCGGGAGAAAACCCTTACGCTCACGGACGCCGAGGCGATCCGCTCCGCCTTCGGGACGGCCTACATGGTCGTCCCGATGAGCAACGTCCGGGACGTGATCATCTCCTACCGGGGAAACCGCTACCAGGCCCCGGTGATCGGCTCGTCGAGCGACTACAGCCTCGCCTGGACCTGGCCCGTGGTGGAGGGATCCGATTTCACGGAGGTGGACCTCAAACGGTCGGCAAATGTCGCCCTGATCGGCAACGAGACGATGCGCGAGCTCTTCGGCGAGGAGAACCCCGTGGGGAAATTCATCCAGGTCCGGCAGATCCCCGTACAGGTCGTGGGGGTGCTCCTGGAGCGGGGCGCTTCAGTGGGCGGCGGGAATGTCGATAACCGGGTGGTCATGCCCATCACGACCGTCATGAAGAAGCTGCAGAACGAGGCGAAATACGTGGCGGTCCTGCGGGTCCGCTTCGAGGACCAGGAGAACCTGGACCGCCGCGTCGAGGAGCTCAAGACCTTCCTCCGGGCGCAGCACCGGATCCCCGACGGGGAATCGAACGACTTTCAGATCTTCTCCTCAAAGGACATCATCAGGTTTCTGGTCGCCCTGACGGGGTCGCTTGTCGTCTTCGTGGGAATCGTGGGAATCATTTCGCTCATCGTCGCGGGCTTCGTCCTGGCGAATCTCTTCCACCTCTCCGTCCGGGAGCGGACGGGGGAGATCGGCATCCGGCGCTCCGTCGGGGCGAAACGGCGGGACATCCTCTTCCAGTTCCTGGGCGAGGCGCTTCTCCTGACGACAGCCGGCGGCCTCTGCGGATTCCTCCTGGGGGTCGCCGCGTCCGGGCTCCTGCAATACGTCGAGGCCTTCCCGATCCATTTCTCCTGGAGGGCCTTCGCCATCGGGCTTTTCCTCTCCTGGCTCGTGGGGATCGTCTTCGGCCTCCAGCCGGCCTCCCGCGCGGCCAACCTTGAACCCATCGAGGCGATCCGGAGCTGACATGAAACGGACCCTTCTGAACCTGAAGATTGCGTTGGGCTCCCTCGGGAACTTCAAGCTCCGGACCGCTCTGGCCGTCCTCGGCGTCTTCTTCGGGACTTTATCGCTCGTCGTCGTCGGGAATCTTTCCGATTCCCTCGCGCTGAAGACGGAGCAGGAGATCGCAAACCTCGGCAACAACCTCATCATCGTCGTGAGCGGCCAGATCCATCGCTACGGCCCGAACACCCCCCTGATCAGCCGGGCGACGAACCTGACGCTGGGCGACGCCGAGGCCATCGCGATCTCCCTTCCCGCCGCCGCGCGGGTCTCCCCGTCCGGGTTCAAGGCCTTTCCGGTCCGGCGGGGGAACACGGTCCTCAAGGCAATCGCGGTGAATGGCGTCACACCCGATTTCAGCGAGGTCCGGAATTTCGAGATCGCGGAGGGCAGCCCCATCACGGAGGAGGACGACCGTCTCCAGCGAAAGGTGGCCCTCATCGGCCGCACGACGGCGGAAAAACTCTTCGGCGAGGAGAACCCCGTCGGGAAGACGATCCTCATCTGGCGGGTCCCCTGCCAGATCATCGGGGTCATGGCGGAGAAGGGGGCGGACATCGCGGGCAACGACCAGGACAACCAGCTCTTCATCCCCCTGAAGACCTTCCTCCGGAACTTCGTTAACCTGGAGAATGTGAACATCATTTACGTCCAGGCGGCAAGCGTCGAGGCGATCGACCCGCTCCGGGGGGAGATTGAGGCGCTGCTCCGGGTTCGACACGGGATCCGCAAGGACATGAAAGACGACTTCAGCGTCGTCGATCTCAAGGAGGTCACCGCCCTCAAGAGCCAGGCAATGGACCTGATCTCGGTCTTAGGCAGGATTGCGGCGGCCGCCTCCTTCCTGATCGGAGCGCTGGGGATACTGTCGATCATGATCCTCATCGTGAACGAGCGGCGGGTGGAGATCGGCATCCGGCGCGCCGTCGGCTCCCGGAAGCGGGACATCATCCTCCAGTTCCTGATGGAGTCCTCCTTCATCTCGGTCAGCGGCGGGGCGATCGGCATGGCGGCAGGACTCTTGATGAGCCTTGCCATCGCGCGGGTTTTGGGTTATCCTTCCAGCATCTCAGTCCGCGGGCTCCTGACGGCCTTTGCCGCGTCAGTCGCTTCCGGCATCCTGGCAGGGATCTACCCTTCCCTGAAGGCGACCACGATTCACCCCGTGGACATCATCCGGTCGAAAGGCTGAGTGGACCAAATAGCGAGGAGGTTTCATGGGCAAGCACAAACGGATCGAACGGACAAAGGAACTGGACCGCAAGCGGAGAAGGCGAGAGAAGAGCCTGAAGCTCCGGGCAAAGGCCCAGAAGGCCCCAGCCAAAGGGAAAGCCAAATAGGATAGAATTGCGGAGGCCGAGAATGCCTCCCAAAGATGAGCACACTGGATTTTTCATTTTCACCTGAGACCACTTTTTGTATGGAGCATGCAGATGCGTTGAAGTGTGGGGTTCTTCCTGAAAAGCAACAAAACGTCAACCTCGATGAAAATGCATGACTTCAGACGGCAATCAATGATGTTCTTTTCCTCCAGAAGTGTGATATGGAGGACGAACATGTTGACGGTTGGATGAGAGGGGGCTTGCGGAAACACGGGTCCCGGTGGAATTAGGAACCCACTGTACATACCGGACGAGTGCATGCATTGGTAACTCTCCACTTAAAACTGCGCGTGCCGTATTTCTATCCCGACCTCGACTCGGAAAAAATCAAACGCACCATTGCTCCATTTAGTTCCTGGATTACTCGTGGGGGGAGAATGAAGCGGACCTGTCTGATCATCTTTCTGTTATCAATTTTCTTCACGTATGGTTTGGGGACCGGCGGCGCCGGAGAAAAAACGGGCCGGGCCGGTGAAATCAGGAAAGGCATCCAGGCCGAAGGCGCCTGCGCCATCGTGGGCATGAGCGCGGAGCAGTCATCCCTGACGGCCCTGCAGCGGGCCCGGGCGGCGGCCATCGAACAGGCGGCAGGCGTAGCCGTGACTTCGGGCACCCTGGTGACCAACTTTACCGTCGCCGCCGACTTCATCAAGACCTATGCCCGGGGCTTCATCGTCGGCGAGCAGGTTATGTGGCTGCCCCTCGGCCAGTACCAGAAAGACTCCTCCACGCCCCCCATCCCGGAGTACCGGGTCCGCATCATTGCCGATGTGTATGTCCCCCGGAAAAAGGCGCCGGCCCTCGGCCTCCGGGCGAAGATCAACAGGACGGTTTTCCGAAACGGCGAGCAGGCCGGAATCACCGTCGCGGTGAACAAGGATGCCGGGCTTGCCCTCTTCAACATCATGGCCGACGATCGGGTCGCCCTGATCTTTCCCAATATCCACGAGCCCAATAACGTCATTGCCGCCGGCAAAGACTTTCTCTTCCCCGCCAAGGATGCCAAGATCGTGCTGGAGATGCAGACCCTGCCGGGCCATCAAAAAGACGCGGAGGCGTTTCTGGTCTTGGCCTGGGACCGATCGCGGAAGATCCGGATCGGGGATTTGTTTGCGGGGACGGACCCCCTGGGCTTCAACGAGTTTTTCCGGAAGCTGGCGGAGGTGGCCGATCATGTTGAGGAGGCCATCCTTCCGTACGAAGTGGTGGCAGGACAGTAACCAGCGGTTTATTATGCGGTGCGTTACGGCGTGCCGCCCAACGCACCCTACGCAGATACGACAAATGCATATCATGTAGGGTGTGTTAGCGAAGCGTAACGCACCGAAAACGCGCGAACCCTGTCTATGAGGTGAACGATGAGAAATGGTTGCATCTGTCTGCTCGCGCTGTTTCTATTTCTTGCGCATGCCGCCCCGCTCCCGGCCGCGGAGGTGAAGAATGTCCAATCCACCCAGGTGGGGAACCGGGTGCAATTTACCTACGACCTGACGGGTGAGGAAAGGGAGGCGGAGGTGACCGTCAGCCTGACCGTTCCGGGCGGAGATCGCAAGACCGCCGATCTGCACCTCGAAGGCGACGTCGGCAAGGTGAAACCCGGCCGGGGCAAGGTGGTCTGGTGGAACGTCCTCCAGGACTTTCCGCGCGGTCTGAACTCGGAAATCGCCTGGGAGATCACGGCGGGCGGTCAGTCCTTCACCGATGCGGCCACGGGTATGGAATTCGTATTCGTGAAGGGCGGCTGTTACGAGATGGGGGATACCTTCGGGGATGGTAGAGCTGATGAAAAGCCGGTTCATAACGTCTGCGTCGGTGATTATTACCTTGGCAAATATGAGGTGATGGTGGGGCAGTTTAAGCGGTTTGTCACGGAGACCGGATACCGGACGGAGGCGGAAAAGGGGGATGGTTGTTACCTATGGAATGGTTGCAAATGGGACAAGGATGGGAGCAAATCATGGCGGTCGCCCGGTTTCAGCCAGGACGACAACCAGCCCGCCGTCTGTGTTTCCTGGAACGATACCCAGGCATTTAATGACTGGCTTTCCCGGAAGGGCGGAAAGAGTTATCGTCTGCCCACGGAGGCGGAGTGGGAATATGCGGCGCGAAGCGACGGGAAGCGGGAGAAGTATGCCGGCGGCGATGATTTGGATAGGGTTGCCTGGTATTCTTCCAACTCAGGATCAAAAACCCATTCTGTAGGTACGAAAGCACCGAATGGTCTGGGATTGTTTGACATGAGCGGGAATGTTTGGGAATGGTGCCAGGACTGGTACGGAGAGAAGTATTACAGTGAAAGCCCAAGGGACAATCCCCGTGGGCCGTCCAGCGGCCAGTATCGTGTGCTGCGCGGCGGGGCCTGGAGCACCACACCACAGGACGTCCGCGCGGCGATCCGGTACAGGGGCGTACCGGCGTACCGGAGCGACTCCAACTACGGGTTTCGTCTGTCCCTGTCCGCCCCATGATTATTTTCTGAGTTCTTATTTTCTATTTTCTGACGGTGGGGTACAGGGGCTTCAGCCCCTGTCGGCGTCAATTTTTAGGAGGGACTATTCAGGAATCGCCGATCTTCATCAAGACCTATGACTTTACGAAATGGCTGCTTGAGCATACGATCCGCTTTCTGAAGAGCCAGCGTTTTGTCATGGGCAAAAGGATCGAGGAGGCCGCGCTCGACTTCTACGATTGTCTGCTGCTGGCGGTGAAGATCGAGAAGGATCGCAAAGAGACGTTGCAGCGGGCAAGCTTCGAACTGGAGCGACTGAAGCACTATTTGCGGTTAAGCAAGGATCTGGAACTCTTCAGTTTGAGGCAGTATGAATACTCATCGACAGCAGTGGTCGAAATCGGCCGGTTGCTCCTGACGGACTCGTTAAAATATTGCCAGGACAACAAGGGTTTACAAATTTATCATTTTGTATTCATGTTGAACCATATGCACCTCATTGCCGGTAGCAGGGAGATGATCGGCTTCATCAGAGATTTTAAGACCTTCACCTCAAAAGAAATAAAAAAGAACATTCGAGAGACAGAACCTCAGATCCTCAAATTGTTTCAGGATGACGAGGAGTATCACTTCTGGCAAAAGACAAATATGCCGGAGGTTATCAGGAGCGAGGATTTTTATCTTGAGAAAGCGCAATACGTAGAATAAAACCCGGTGCGGAAACGATATGTTAACAGGGCAGAGGATTGGGTTTATTCATCGGCCAATAAAGAAAGCGCTCTGCTGAAATTGGAAAGTATCAACTGATGGGAAATATTCTACTGGAATGGTTCAATCTGCAAGATTGAACCAGCCATGAGCGGACAAAAGTTTTTGCCGGGATTTGCTTCGCAAAACAATAGTACATAACATCTTGATATTTGCGGAGCTATGGTTTACATTGAAGATGATCAAGGACTTGCGGCGATGGATGAAAAGATCCGCTACTGGGTGGACATTGCGGAATATGACCTGGCAACGGCAGAGGCGATGCTGAAGGCGGAAAGGTATCTCTATGTCGGCTTCATGTGCCATCAGGCGATTGAAAAGATACTGAAGGCCCATTATCAGTTGATGAAAGGAAAAATGCCGCCGAAGACGCACAATATCCTTTTTTTACTCAAGGAGACGGCGCTGTTTGATTCTTTATCGGGCCAGCAGAAAGCATTCATGGAGATGCTGCTGCCGATGAATATTGAAACCAGGTATCCCGAATACAGGGATAGGCTGTTCAAATCGCTGGATCGTGAGAAATGCAGCAAAATATTGCATGAGACACGGGAGATGCACGCATGGATCAAAGAGAAGCTGAAAGAAAAGCAAGACGTTATGCAAGCGCAGCCAAAGATGTCGTGAAATTCGACAAGGCGGTATTATTCGGTTCATATGTGGCTGGCCGGCCGGAGGAATACAGCGATATCGATATCGGTCTTTTTATGGACAGATTAGATGACAACGTGGATTACCTGAAGCTGATGTCCAGTCTTTACCATGTGGCGATGGAGATCGACGTACTGATCGAGCCCCACCTTTTCATCCGTGAGGAGGATAAATCCGGCTTTGGCGAAGAGATCGAGAAAAAAGGGGTCGTTATCGAAGAGAATCGATAAATGATGCCTTGAGCGGTGCGTTACGCTTCGCTCACGCACCCTACGTTTTGATTATCAATCCGAGGAGTGGACTGTGAAAACAGAGAGTGCGTTCATTGCGGCAGCCATCATGCTGCTGGCAACAACCGCCTTGGCTGAGCGGGGCCGGCTGCAGGTCACCGTTTCTCCCGTGCCGCCGAATCTGACGGCGGCGGTGCAATTTGTCGAGCCTTCGGGGAACAACATCCTCGATGCCGGGGAGACGGGGAAACTCATCATCACGGTCCAGAACCGGGGCAAAGGGGATGCCTTCGATTGCCGGGCGGAACTGAATATCCAGCCCAGGATAAACGGCCTCGCCTTCGAACGGAACATCCTCATTGGGACGGTGCCTGCCGGCGGTACGGTGAAAAAGGAAATCCCCCTTACGGCCACGGAGGATTTGCCGACGACCGGAGTTAGCCTGGCGGTGGACATCAGGGAGGCCAACGGCTTCGATCCCAACCCGCTGAAGGTCTCTTTCCAGACGAAGGCCTTCGCACCGCCCGAACTTGTCGTGGCCGATATTGGGGTGAACGACCAGAACGGCAACGGCCGAGTGGAGCCGATGGAGATCGTGGAGCTGACGGTGCGGGTGCAGAACATCGGTCAGGGTGATGCACGGGATGTCTTTGCCGATGTGAAGCTGGGGCAGAATGTCTTTGTCGCCGGCGACAGCCTGACGCATTTTGAACTGGGCGGACTTCCTTCGGGGAAGTTCAAGGACTTCAAATTCATGTTCTACACGAACAACCGCATCGGAGGCGGTGAAAAAATCCCGGTGACCGTTAGCCTCGGCGAGGCGCGTCCCCGGTTCAAGACCGAAAAAGCGCTGGCCCTGGTCATGAATGCCCCACAGAAAACGATCGAAGAGGTCATTGTCAAGGGCGATGATGCGCCGAAGCAGGGAGATATTCAACTGGCCGGCGGCTTGAGCGTCGATGTGGACATGAATATCCCCATTGGACAGAAGGCAGGCAAGTTTGACATGGCCGTGATCATCGGGAACCGCAACTATGCCGCCTCCGGTTCACCGAACGTGGACTTTGCCAACCGGGACGCACAGGTTATGAAGGAATACCTGATCCGGACCCTGGGCTACGATCCGGCAAACATCCTCTATGCTGAGGATGCTACCTTGAGCAAGTTCAATGAGTTCTTCGGCGGTGAACGGGACTACCGGGGAAAGTTGTTCCGCTTTGTGAAGGAGAACACATCCAGCGTTTTTATCTATTACGTGGGGCACGGGGCGCCCGACCTGGAGACAAACGAGGCCTACTTTGTGCCCGTGGATGCTAATCCTCGTGATCTGAAATCAAACGGCTATCGTCTCCAGACCTTTTACGACAACCTGGCAAAAATCCCGGCCAAGAGGATGACCGTGGTGCTCGATGCCTGTTTCTCGGGGAATTCCGAAAAAGGACTCCTGTTTAAAGACATCAGCCCGGCCTTGGTAAAGGTGAAAAAGGAATTTCAAGGGCCGGCCAATGCCGTGCTGATCACCAGCGCCGCCGTCGATCAGGTTTCCACCTGGTACCGCGAGAAGAGGCACTCCCTCTTCACCTATTATTTTCTGAAAGGTCTGCAGGGGGAAGCCGATGCGGACCGGGACGGCAGAATCACGGTCCGTGAGATGGATGGCTACCTGAAAGAACAGGTGCCCTACATGGCCCGTCGGCTCACCGGCACGGAGCAGCAGCCTGTCGTCACCGGCAACCCGGCGGATATTATCGCGGTATTGAAGAGATAGGATCATCATTCTCATTCGGGAATTCGGTTGAAACCATCCCCAATTATGGGCAAATACCTTGCCCTATCCAAGACCGATTAAGCAATGCTTATAAATGGTAATCCTCACTCCAATGCCAAACTCAAAGGTGTGTAGTAGTGAACGAGAGAGAAGTACGCATGAACCGGATCAACCTTAATTATTGTTACCACCAGGCGTCCGTGTCATAGACGGCTTTGAAGAGCTTGGAGACGTTCGGCAGATAATGGAATTCGTCGATGAACACCACATCCAGATCGTCGGTCAACATCCGGAAGAGATCGCGGTCGTCTTTATTGAACGCCAGAAGGTCGTGGGGCAGTTCGAGATTGTAATACCGCGTGCGCAATCCGCGGGCATTCGCACCGCTTTCGAGTTTCTTCAGCAGAAAGGTCTTGCCTACCTGACGCGGACCGAGAATGATCGAGACCTCAGGGCGATTGAGGTCGTCTGCCAACTGTTTATAGATACTGCGCTTTATCTTCATGTTGACCATTCTATACTATTGGTATCAAATAGTCAAATGAAAAGCCATCCGCCGACAATCCGCCGATGAGCCTTGCCATCGCACGGGTTTCACGTTATCCTGCCGGTATCTCAGTCCGCGGGCTCCTGACGGCCTTTGCCGCGTCGGTCGCTTCCGGCATCCTGGCAGGGATCTACCCTTCCCTGAAGGCGACCGCGATTCACCCCGTGGACATCATCCGGTCGAAAGGTTGAGTGGACCGAATAACGAGGAGGTTTTATGGGCAAGCACAAGCGGATCGAACGGACAAAGGAACTGGACCGCAAGCGGAGAAGGCGAGAGAAGAGCCTGAAGCTCCGGGCAAAGGGGCAGAAGGCCCCAGCCAAAGGGAAGAAATAGAAAAAGGGGGGACGTCTCCCCATTCGGAGCATGGAACGGCTTTCCTGTTCTTTTTCCACTACCGCGCTTGGCCGCCAGGAGACGGGCGATCTCTTTTGCGACCGGCGGTTCTATAGCCAGTTTATCCACCAGGATGTTGAAATCCGTGGGTACGACACCCCAAACCCGCTCAATCCAGTTCATCGCCAGGATGGGGCGCAGGACGTAGAAGTATTTTTTGATCCATACCACGTCGCCTTTGAGATATTCCCGGTAGTTTCCCCGCGCCATGTGGAGGTAATGATAGGAGTAGAGAGAGAATTTATGATTTCATGACGACAGCTACTGAGCATGGCGTTTATCTTCTCGCATTCCTACGCCTTCGGCAATGAAGGTAAGCACCAGGGTATTGAGGCTGACACCCTCCTGCTTGGCGAGCACAGCAAGTTTGGCGTGAAGGCTTTTCGGCACGCGCTGTACAAATTTGCCGGACATAGGTGGTTCAGTTTCCGGCACGCGGTACGCTGGTCTGGGGATTTCTCTTCCCATATCCGCTTGCGCGGAAATCCAGGCAAGAAAAGCGTCCCTGCCGTTATGGATCGCATCTTCGATAGTCTCCCCATCGGACATGCATCCGGGAAGATCGGGAAAGGAGATAAGAAAACCACCGCCGTCATCAGAGGGAAGAGGACTAATGACATGGGTGTATGCCTCGAAGGGAAGAGGAGGCGTGATGGCCTCGATTTCTTTGATATTCATTTTTCCAGCTCCTTTACTGCGTCTATGAGTATCTTTGCAATCAGCTTATCGGCGTTGCTCATAGGTTACATGATACTAAATATAATATCATTGTCAAGATCAAATTTGACTTCCTAAAAATGGAAGTGCAAAAGACATATCATCTGAACGAACGTCCCGCATGTCCGTTCGGGTCCAAGCGATTGTCCGCCATTCCTATGCGTTGTTCCCGGAAAACGCGTTTGGCCAATCGCCGTGCTGTCTGATGACATCGTCTATCTCTTTCATGTCACGGATGGTCTCATTCAGGGCCACAACGATTCTTTGGTAGTAGCGGGTGTCTTCGTAGGTCAGTTTTCTGCCCTTGCGGTCCTTCAGCCATTTCTCGCAGACCTGATAGCCGCCGATGTAGAAGTTCCAGATCTCAGCCGGCACGCCTCCGAAGTACTGCGTCGGGTTAATCCAGACGCGCCCGTCCTTGTCGTTGTACTGAACCTTCTCAACGGCATCCGTTCCCTTCACCGGAAACTCGGTGATCAGGTCATTCAGTTTCGGCGATTCCATGAGGTGAAGGGCGACAAGCTCCCCGCCCAGGGCGGCCAGACAGAAGAACAAATCCTGGTTATCCGTGAGCGGCAAGCGCGGAAAGTCAATTTTCAGGAACTCGGCATAGCGGGTGCGATAGGTCGGCGAGTGAAAAACGGCGTAGGCGTAGTGGAAGATGTCTTCGGGCGTTACGCCCTGCGGCAATCCGTGCGGTCCAGCATGCGAAAGTCCCATCTTTTCCGCCAGCGCCTTCAGGAACTCAGGGTTGATGTTCGGGCGGCGGGCAACCAATGCATCCAGCTCGTCGGTAGCGGGATAGAAGTAGAGAGGGAAGATGGTGTTTATATCATAGGCGGCAACAGACTTGTGACCTGCTAACAAGCAGGTGCACAGAACCCCAAACTCCTCCTCGGTCTTGCGCGTCGTGACGATCGACCGGTTGCCGCCAGCCAACATGTGCCTCATTATATCGTAGGCTGGCCGGCTGGTCAGATCCGGCGAATAGTATAGCCAGCGCGTGTCAAAGGGGCGATAAAAGAAGGCTTGGACATTGGCGTCCTCAAACCGAGTGCGTTGCCGGCGCGCGAGCAGGTCATAACTCGACGAGTTCTCAACGCGGTAGGTCGCTCGGAACTGCTCGGAAAGCCCGTCATTCGAGTAAAATCTCCGCATTCGCTCCGAAAGTTCGTTGCGGTCGAAGTCGATAAAAAGATCGTCCCGGTCGGTCTTGACTCCATTCTGGAAGCGAGAGAACACATCCCCCAGTTTCCACCCAGTTTCATACTCACTGCCCGCATCAAAATCCTTTGGCACAAAGAAAAAGTGCGGTTCAGCCGGCGCGAGATCGGTCCAAGGGGTCTGGCTGGCGTCGTTCTGCCAGAACCAGTCGTACTTGCCTTTTCGTTCGCCCCATAATTCGGCATGGAAGACGCGGACGGGCGCCCGTCCGCCTAAAAGCGGCACTGTCTCCGCGAGCCTCACGGCAAGCAGGATGGACACGCCCACCGTGATGTCGAAAACGTTCTCGTCTTTGCCGCCGTCAGGCGCTCTTTCCTTCTTCTTGGAACTGCCGTGCAGGTCGAGGATGTAAATCTCGTCGAAAGCCTGCATCAAGGATTCACGCATGCGGCGGTGGGTGATGCCGTCGAGGTAGGTGTTGCTGGTGATAAAGCCGACAATGCCGTGACCGGTCTTCTCGATACGCCACTGGGCGAACCGGATGAACTTGATGAAGTCGTCGTCGAGGTTCAGCTTCTTCTCTTTCAGGCCGCGCTTGTAGTCGTTCAGCAGGCTTTGAATCCACGGGTTGCGGTTCATGCGTCCGAA
>Ga0154454_1026_pt1 | contig 26763 bp, 23 predicted proteins | sample RifGroC2_FD_105647 | JGI IMG/M metagenome (GOLD analysis project Ga0154454, IMG submission 105647) | Syntrophobacterales bacterium GWC2_56_13 | reverse complement strand
TGCAAGCGCCGTCATTTCTGTCCTTCGTGTCATCAGAAGCGCGTGGTGGAATTCGGGAAATGGCTCTGCATGGATGTCATCAAGAAGATACCAACGCCGGCGTATAAAGAGCTTTTCTAAGCCGTGCATGTCCTATTTTACATAATCTGGGTTTGCCTTTAACAGATGATCCTGAGAGCGTTTCCTTGCAGAGCGGCAGGGGCGATGAAGTGGTCGCCGCGGGAATTGCCGGTATACTTTTTCCAGCAATCCCTGTATCATGTTCGCACCGGCAGGGTGGGCGCTTTCGTCCGGAGGCGACGCCTGAGGCTGCCGGAAATACGAATCCCCGCAGACCGATCACTGCGGGGATCATCCGTGAACGGGAGGTGATGACGATGCCGGTCCTTTTCCGGTGGGGAGGCTGGCCGGTTCTGAAGAACATCGGCTGGAACCTGGCGCTGCTGGTTCTGGGAAGCCTCCTGTGCGGCGTGGGCGTCAACGGCATCCTGATTCCCCACGGCTTCGTCAGCGGCGGCGTGACGGGTCTGGCCCTCGTCTTTCATTACCTCGTCCCGTCTCTCTCCGTTGCCTTGATCTACGCCATTGCGAACGTGCCGCTGTTCATCGCCGGCTGGTTTTTCATCAGCCGCCGGTTTTTCCTCTACAGCATCGTCGGGACGCTGATCTTTTCCGCCGCCGTCCAATGGGCTCAATTCCCGGTTCCGGTCCAGGACAAGCTGCTGGCCGCCATTCTTGCCGGTCTCATCTTCGGAACGGGGTCGGGGGTTATCCTCAAATCGATGGGATCTGCCGGCGGGACCGATATCCTGTCGGTGATCTTCCTCCAGCGCTTTTCCATCCGTGTGGGAACGACGGTCCTGGTCTTCAACACCCTGGTGCTGGCAACCGCGGCCCTGCTCATCTCCCTGGAAGACGCCCTCTATACCCTGATCTACCTCTATGTTTCCACGAAGATCGTCGACCTGGTCGTGACGGGCTTAAGCCAGCGGAAGGCGGTCTTCATCATCTCGCCCCGGTGGGAAAAGATCTCTCCCCGGATTCTCACCGAAATCCACCGCGGCGTGACCATCCTGCGCGGTCAGGGGGCCTATTCGCAGCGGGAGCAGCAGATCCTCTACACGGTGGTGACCTTCCGGGAGGTGGCGACCCTCAAGCAGATCGTCCGCAGCGAGGATCCGGCCGCCTTCGTCGTGGTGTCCGACACCACCGAGGTCATGGGACACCGCATCGGCAACCAGCCCCACTGGTGACGGCTCCCTGTTTTGACGGCTTGCCTGCCGGTTTTGCGAGAGCCTTGACGGCAGAAGCCGGCCGGAGGCAGTTACTGTTTGAGCACCTCCCGAATCCGGCGGCCGGTTTCCGGCCCTTCGATCGCCTTTTCCATCGCGTCCGACAGGACGCCATTGATCTGGCTCTCCAACTTCTCCTCTGAAAAAACGACATGATCCAGGGAAGAACTGCTCTCCGAAGTGACCTTGTAGAAGATTCTCTTCTTCTGGACGTCGGCAAAGATCAGCGTCACCCGCGCCTTGGCCGTGTAGCGTATTCTCGGGATAGTGTCGAGGCAGGTCACATCGAGATCGTCAATGGCGCCGCCGACGAGGAGCGTGCCCCAGCCCGGCTGGATGGCGGCCTCCTCCAGGTTCCAGGCCGGCTTGTCCGGGACGACGCTGTATCCCGATTTGATGAGAAGTTCACGGAGCGCCGAGGCCACGGCGTCCGTCGCCTTGACGTATTTAGGCAGGATCGGGATGGAGGAGCCGTCGGATTTAAAGACCCGACCGATCAGGAGCGTGTCGTCCATCTTCCGGCGGTCGGTGAAAGAGGCCACGGTCAGGCTGTATTTCCGGCCGTCGTTCGGAGCCGGCGTGATCGTCTTTGTCGGTTGATACCGCATGTCAATGTTGTAGAGCTTGGGCGTGCAGCCGCTCACCAGAAGCAGCAGGCACAGGCAAACGACCGTTCTGACGAGTCCCCGGCCGGGGGCCTCTCTTTTTTTCCGGCATGCAGTGGTGGAAACCGCCGCACTATCCCTGACCATGACCATAACCTCCTTAAAAGATCTGTGTAACCCTATTGACGGCTTTCCAACCGGCCGGTTTTTTTACTTAGAAACGCTATTTTGCCTTTCCGCCCTTCTTTTCGATCGAGAGAAGGATCTCTCCCGTTTTTTTAAGCTCCTCGCCGAACCCACCCCAGTTCCCCTGCCGGAGGAATTCCTGCGCCTTCCGGAAATGGCCGAGGGCCTCGATCGCCGTCTGCCGGTCGCTCAGCTCCGCGCCCGCCGCCGGCTGCCTCACCCCCGTCTGTGGTTCCCGGTCCTTTATCTGCCCCCCGCCGAAGATCTTCTGCAGGGCAAGGTCGAGCGTCTCCTCCATGGCGATTGTATTTCCGTAGGCTACGATCACCCTTTTGAGCTCGGGGAGCTGGCCGTTCTCTGCGGCGAGGTAGAGGGATTCGACGTAGAGGATCGACTTTTCGATCGGGATTGCCAGCAGGCTCCCCCGGATCACGTTCGAGCCCCGCTGCTGCCAGAGCGTCAGCTGCTTGGAGATCTCGGTGTCCTGGTCGATCCGGGCCTCGATCTGGCGCGGGCCGTAGACCAGCTTCTGCTTGGGGAATTTGTAGACGATCACCTTCCCGTAATTTGGGGCGTCGCAGCGGGCGGCCATCCAGGCCGACATGTTGTCCTTCATGCTGGGCGTGAAGGGGGCCAGGAGAATGAACTCCTCCTTCTCGGTCCCGGGGAGCTTCATGATCGTGTAGTAGGGGTCCATGGCCTGCTTGCCGCCGGCGACCTGTTTCCCCGGGATCGACCAGAGGTCTTCCTTGTTGTAGAAGACCTGCGGGTCCTGCATGTGGTACGCCCGGTACATCCGCGCCTGGATCGCCAGCAACCCCGGCGGATAGCGGATGTGGTTCCGGAGCGCCTCCGGCATCTCGCCCAGGGACTTGAAGACGCCGGGGAAGATCCGGCTGTAGGTCTGCATGATGGGGTCGGTCGGATCGCTCACGTAGAGCTGGACCGTTCCGTCATAGGCGTCCACCACCGCCTTCAAGGTGTTGCGGATGTAGTTGCCCACGTCCAGGGTGGGCTCCGAGTAGGGGAAGCGGTCCGTGACCGTGTAGCCGTCGATGAACCAGAGCAGGCGCCCCTCCGGCGAGATGACAAGGTAGGGGTCCTGGTCGAGGTGTGCAAAGGGGGCGATCATGGAGACCCGCTCCCGGACATTGCGGTGGTACATCACCCGGCTGTCGGCGGTGATATCGTCGGAAAGAAGCAGGGAGATGGAACCGAAACGGACCGCAAAGATCAGTTTCCTCCAGAAGGAGAGGGGGACGCCCCCCCTTCCCTCGTAGCGAGAGTAGACGTTCTTGTCGCCCACGGGGTAGTCGAACTCCGGCATTTTGGACCGGACGAAGACATATTCGTTGGAGTTCTCCCCGAAGTAGATCTCCGGACGGGTGACCTTCAGGGGCGTCGTTGAGACGGGGGGGATGTCCTTGATGAAGAATTCCGGGAGCCCCTCCGGGGAGATGCGGTTCACCGGGCCCAGAACGACGCCGTAGCCATGGGTGTAGGCAAGATGTTCGTTCACCCAGGTCCGGGACGGCAGGGCCGGATAGGAGATCTCCCGCGGGGAGAGCATCACCTGCCGGTATTCGCCGTTGATCGTGTAGCGGTCGTTGTCGACGCCGGTGAACTTGTAGTAGGTCCGCATCTCCTGGAGCTGGCCGTAGGTCTGCAGGAGCGGTGCATGGTTCCACAGCCGGATGTTCTTTACCGTGAGGTTGTTCTTCTCCAGGTCCTTCGCCGTCAGATTCTCCTCCGTCGGGAATTCCTTCTCCTCGATCTGGGTCAGGCCATAGGCAAGGCGCGTATAGCGGATGTTCTTCTCCAGATAGGGGGTTTCGGCAACGATCTCGTTGGGAATCACTTGGAATTTCTGGACGAGGGAGGGGTAGATCCCCCGGCCCAGGACGGTCACGGCGATGAGAAGGAGAACCGCCGCCGCCGGAACCCGCCAGTCCGGACGGAAGGCATATAAAATCGCGGCGATCCCGGAGAGTGCATAGAGCCCCATCATGAGTTTCAGCACCCAGATCTGGGTGGTCACGTCGGTGTAGCCGGGACCGAAGACCACCCCTCGTTTCGCAAAGAGGAGGTCGTTGAGGTCAAGCCAGGTCCCGAAGACGCCCCAGAAAAAGAACAGGGCGACAAGGAGGGCGAGATGCGCACGGGCGGCGGGCGCAATCTTCCATACCCGGGGCGGTATAAACAGAAATGATCGCCTGATGAGATAGATGACTCCCGTCGTCGCCGCCGTCACCATGAGGACGAACTTCAGCCAGCCGTAGATATGGAGAAGGAAGGGAAGCTGGAAGACGTAGAAGCCGATATCCTTCCGGAACAGCGGGTCGGAGACGCCGAAGGGGGTCGCGTTGACGAAGCGGAGAAAGTTTTCCCACTGATCGGATCCGTTCGCCGCGGCGAAAAGGCCGAAGAGGAGCGATCCCGCGGAGACCAGGATCTTGAGGGCGCCCGGCTCCATCTGCCGGAGCGGAATGTCGAACGATCCCGCCTGATCGCCGAAAAGAGGTTCCCGCGAAAGGCGCAGCGCGATCAGGAGACTGCCGTAGAGGATGAGAAAGAAAACCGCGCCAAAGAGAAGGCCGGTCTTGATCTTCGCCAGGAGGGTCACAGTAAAGATCTGCTGATAACCCACTTCCTGAAACCAGAACCATTCGGTAATCAGGCCGATGATCCGAAGAAAAACAACCAACAGGACCAGTGCGGCGATGAAGAGGATCATCCCCTTCATCTGTCTGCTCTTGGGATGGGGGATGCGGACGGTGGTCATGGTTTTGTCTCCTTGTTTAGATGGGGACAGATTTAAATCTGTCCCCGGTGGCCGTTTATGGGGACAGATTTAAATCTGTCCCCAGTGCCTTCCGGTATTCGCTGATCAGGAGTGTTTTTTCAATGCCGTGATCGATAAAATCCCACGGCAGGATCTCCCCGGTCTCCTTCCGGCGGTAGACGTAGAAGTCGGGATTCACATTCACTTCCTTAAAGGCTTGCGCCCAGTTGCCCTCGTGACGGTGAACCGCCAGCAGCAGTTTTCCCACCGTTCGGTCGCCCAGCGAGAGCAGCGCCTGGATATAATTCCACTTCGGGATGTCGTGGATGACCCGGACCGCCTTTTCGTCCCGCAAGGCGCCGGTGATCCGCCGGATCCTTTTCCTGACGATGGCCGTATCCTCCAGGGGGTGCCACTGGAAGGGCGTCCCGGGTTTGGGGATGAACTGGTTGATGCTGAGCGTCAGACGCCGGAAGCCTTTCCTGCCCGCCGAATACCGGCGGGCGCGATGCTCCATCCCCTTGACCAGTTGGACGATGGCATCAATATCCTCATCCGTTTCCGTCGGGAGACCCACCATGAAGTAGAGCCGCAGGTTCACCATATCATATTCGATGAGTTTTTCAACCGCGGAAAAGATCTCCTTTGTAGTGAACCCCTTGCGGATCACATCCCGGAGACGCTGAGATCCGGCCTCAGGTGCGAGGGAGACGGTCTCCATTCCCGTTTCCTTCAGGAGCGCTACCAGGGGGACGCTCAGGCGATCAAGGCGGAGAGAGCCGACGGCCACAGATCCTCCGCCGCTGTCCAGGATAGAACGGCACAGGGGGATGAGATCGGGGTGGTCCGAGACGGCCGTGCCTAAAAGGCCGATCGTCTTCCTTTTTTCTAGCCCCCGCCGGAAGGAGCCCTCCAGAGACGCGGCGCTCCGGAAACGCGCCGGCCGGCAGACGAAACCGGCGGCGCAAAAACGGCAGCCCCGCCGGCACCCCCGGCTGACCTCCGTGAGAAACATGCCGCCGAACTCCGTGCCGGCGGTGGTGATGCCCTGTTCGGTCGGGAATGTGTCGAGGTCAGGGACCCACCGTTTGGGGATCCGCCGGGGGAAGGCGGCGTCGACGGGCTCCCGGGCGGCGATACGTCCGTCGCATTGGTACGTGACCCGGTAATAACGGGGGACATAGGCCCCGGAGATCTCTTTCTGCGCATGGGCGAGGAATGCCTCCCGCGTAAGCTGCCGGCGGAGGGCGACCGCGGCATCCAGAAATTCGGGGAGAACGGCCTCGCCTTCGCCTAAGAGGAAGAGGTCGAAGAAGTCGGCGAGGGGTTCGGGGTTGAGGGTGGCGGCGATGCCGCCGCCGATAACGAGGGGGTCCTTCTCTCTTCGGATCTCGGCTGCGAGAGGAATCCCCGCCAAATCGAGAATCCGGAGGATGTTGGGATAGTCGTTTTCGAAGGAGAGGGAGAAGGCGACCAGGTCGAAATCGCCGAGGGGCTTCTGCGATTCGAGGCTGAAGAGCGGGGTTGCGGAGGCGGCATGGCCCGCTTCGTCGCCGGGATCGGGGAGAAAGACCCGTTCGCACAGGCAGGCGGGATGGCGGTTTATGAGGGCGTAGACGGTCTGAAACCCGAGATTGGACATCCCCGTCCTGTAAACGTTCGGGTAGGCGAGACAGATCGTCAGGGCATCTCCCCAGATCTTGCGGGTGTACCCCTCTTCCCGGGCGAGGAGAGCGAGGCATTTCTTTTTCAGTTTCCAGGACATGCTCAGGCCTTCGACTCCCCGGGTGTTTTCAACACCCTGTTAATCCGCCTGCCTCCGGAGGAACGTGGGGATCTCCAGATCGGGCTTCCCCTCATCTTCGCCTCTGTCGGTCTTGACTGTGCCGCATACGTCGACCGGTTTGTCGTTCCTGATGTAGGTTGGCACGGCCAGATTGTTGTTTCGCCGGAGAATGCCGAGCGTCGTGACGTTGGCTTTGGGTATGCCGGGATTTTCAAAGCCGGTGGCGATCACGGTGATCCGGATCTCGTCTGTCATCGTTTCGTCGACGACGGTGCCGAAGATGATGTTCGCATCCTCGTGGGCCTCGGCCTGGATCAGCGAGGAGGCCTCGTGGATCTCGTAGAGGGTCATGTCCGGGCCGCCGGTGATGTTCAATAGAACGCCGCGGGCGCCCTGAATGGTGTTGTCTTCCAAAAGCGGCGAGGAGATCGCCTTCTGGGCCGCCTCCACCGCTCTGTTCTCGCCGCTGGCCACGCCGGTCCCCATCAGGGCGAAACCCATTTCCGACATGATGTTCTTCACATCGGCGAAGTCGAGGTTTATCAGCCCCGGAACCATGATCAGATCGGAGATCCCCTTGACGGCATGGTAGAGAATGTCGTCGGCCTTCTTGAAGGCTTCGAGGAGCGAGACATTGCGGCCGCCCAGGCTGAGGAGCCGCTGGTTGGGGACGATGATGAGGGTGTCCACGCTCTTTCGCAGTTCGGCGATTCCCTCGTCGGCCTGGCTGTTTCGTCTCTTCCCCTCGAACTGGAAGGGCTTCGTCACGATCGCCACAGTCAGGGCGCCCATCTCCTTGGCGATTTCCGCCGCTATCGGCGACCCTCCTGTGCCCGTGCCTCCTCCCAGGCCGGCGGTGATGAAAACCATGTCGGCTCCCTCAAGCTGTTCCCGCAGCAGCTCCCTGGTTTCGAGGGCGGCCTGCCGGCCGATATCGGGGTCCGAACCGGCGCCCAGCCCTTTGGTGACCTCGACGCCGAGCTGGATCTTGATCGGTGAAGTGGAGGCCCCCAGCGCCTGTGCATCGGTATTGGCCGCGATGAAATCAACCCCCCGCAGGTTGTATGAAATCATGGTATTCACCGCATTCCCACCCGCGCCGCCGATGCCGATCACCTTGATCTTGGCCGCGCTCACAAAACCCGTATCCGACAATTCGAACATAACTCCTCCCCTCCTTAATAGAATTCAAGAACCCACAATTTGAGCCTCTTGAACATACGGCTGATGAAATTTCCCTCCGCCCTGCTCAGCGCCTCTCGTGCTATGTTACGGCTTCCATAGAGAACAAGCCCGACACCGGTCGCATACAGGGGGCTGTTGATCACGTCCGTAAGCCCCCCGATGTCCGTCGGGCAGCCCCGCCGGACCGGCATGTTGAAGATCTGCTCCGCCAGTTCGGGGACACCCTCGAGGATCGAGGCCCCTCCCGTCAGGACTACCCCCGCGGCCAGGATGTCCTCGCAACCGGATTTGGTGATCTCCTTGTAGGCCATGCTGAGGATCTCGTCCATGCGGGGCTCGATGATCCGGCCCAGGATCTGCCGGGAGACCTCCCGCGGCGCTCGCCCCCCGACACTGGGAACTTCGATGGCCTCATCCTTGGGGATCAGCGGCATATAAGCGCAGCCGTATTTGATCTTGATCCTCTCCGCTTCGGCGATCGGAGTCCGCAGCCCCGTGGCGATGTCGCTCGTCACATAATTGCCTCCGACCGGCAGGACCGCCGTGTGTTTGATGCTTCCCTCCGAGAAGATCGCGATGTCGGTCGTGCCGCCGCCGATGTCGAGCAGGGCGACCCCGAGGTCCTTTTCGTCGAGGCTCAGGACAGCCTCGCTGGAGGCGATCTGTTCCAGGACGATTTCTTTGATATCCAGTCCTACCCGGTTGACCGATTTCACGATATTCTGAATGGAGGTGACGGCGCCGGTCACGATATGGACCTTCGACTCCAGGCGGACGCCCGACATTCCCACCGGATCGCGGATCCCGTCCTGTTCATCGACTACGAAGTACTGGGGCAGGGTATGGAGGATCTGTCGGTCCAGGGGGATGGCGATCGCCCTGGCCGCATCGATTGCCCGCTCTACATCATCCGCTTCCACCTCGCGTCCCTTGACGGCCACGATTCCTAAGCTGTTCTGGCCCCGGATGTGGCCGCCGGCGATGCCGACATAAACGGAACGGATTTCGCAGCCGGAGATGCGTTCCGCCTCTTCCACCGCCCGCTTGATGGATTCGACGGTGCTCTCGATGTTGACTACGACGCCCTTTCTCAACCCTTCCGAGGGGTGGGAACCGATGCCGATGATGTCGACCCCAGTTTCCTTGACCTCACCGACGATCGCACAGGTCTTCGTGGTCCCGATATCCAGACCGACAATGACGTTATCTTTTTTCCCCATCCAATCCTCCAGCCCCCTGTTGAACGTTACACTCTTCGCGGCAGCATCATCTATTCCCCGATCGCTGCCGAATGGTCAGGCATGTCTTGAAATCTCCTACATCCGGTATCCCTTCCCGCCGACTGCCGGTACTGTCGGCACCAGGAGATTTCGCCTCTGGACATTGATCTTGGCCGGATCGTTGAGGTCGATGAGCAGGAAAGCCGATTTCAGGTTCTTTTTATCCAGATCCTCCATGACAGGAATCAGGCGCTTCAACTTTGTTTCATAGCCTTCGAAACCGAGCTGCAGGCAGAGTCCCATGTCGGTGAAGAGGGAGAGCCCGAAGGTCTCGTCTCCGTGGATCTCCGAGGCGGCGCCGATCGGGGGGACATCCTTCGCCGCCGCGAGGGTGTTCAAGAGCGCCAGGGAGCTCTTGAGAAGCGGCTCATCGATCCTGCCCGCCCGGACGAAGCCCGTCAGAACGGGAAGGTCGTTTCCCTCCCCTGTCTCCACTTTCTTGAAAGGCGTCCCATCGCCATCTAACAGATAGAGTGTGTTTTCCCTTTCGAGGAGGGCTACCGGCTCCCTTTCCTGGACCACGATGACCAGACGGTTCGGAAATTCCCTGCCGATGGAGACATTCCGGATCCAGGGATTGACGCCGATCCGGCGGGCTATCGCATCCAGGTTGAGGCTCAGGATGTTCGGCGCTGACTGGACGGCGGCCAGGGCCATGATGTCCTTTTCCGTAAGTTCCTTGCAGCCCCGAACGACGGTCTCCCGGATGCTGAGATAGGGGGAGCGGACCACGTAGTCAAAAGCGGTGAGAAGCACAGCGGTCGCGGCGACGATGACGCCCATCAGGAGGAGCGCTCGGGCGGTTTCCCGCACGACCTCTCCCGCGCGGCGCTTCAGCCGGTTTTTTTTCGCTTCCAGTTGCAGACGATACGTAGTCTTCATTGATACACTTATTCCCCGATGATCCTCACCTCGGTTTCCAGGGCATGCCCCGTCGCCTCGAAAACCCGCTGCTGGACGAGGGCGATCAGAAAGAGGATCTCCCCTGCGGTGGCATGTCCCCGGTTGACGATAAAATTGCCGTGTTTTTCCGATATCTGGGCGTCGCCGGTCCGGATTCCTTTGAGCCCAGCCTCTTCGATGAGTCTTCCGGCCGGGATCCCCCGCGGATTCTTGAAGACGGAGCCGGCATTCCGGAATTCCAACGGGTGTTTTTCCCTTCTCCCCGCGAGGATTTCCAGGACCCGTCCGGCGATCCCCTCCGCGTCCCCCCACCGCATTCTGAACACTGCGCCGATGATAATCGTTTCAAAGGGCAAGTCAAGGTTTCTGTATGAAAAACTCAGGGTGTCCTTGTTGGCGGTGCGGAACCCTTCGGACGGATCGAAGAGACGCAGCACGGCGACGATATCTTTGATCTCACCCCCATAGGCCCCGGCATTCATCCGGATGGCGCCGCCGACGCTGCCGGGGATGCCCGCACAGAACTCCATTCCAGTGAGCGACTCACGCACCGACAGGTTCACCAGTTCGGACAGCAAAACGCCGGCCTCCACCTTCACAAGGATGCCGCCGTCTCCACTTTCCCCCATGCTCAGGCCGCGCATGCGTGCGAGCGAGATGAGGACGCCCCGGTAGCCTCCGTCCCGGACGATCAGGTTGGTCCAGTTGCCGACGGGGAGGAAAGAGACCTGGCGCGCCCGGAGGAAGGCGACCAGACGCGCAATCTCCTCTTCGCTTTCCGGAAAAGCAAGGGCATCGATCCTGCCTCCGACGCCGATCGAGGTGTGACGATCCGCCGGCTCGTCGAAAAGGATCTCCCCGGACATCAGCTTCCTAAGCTCTTCGCGAAAGACCTCATCTGCGCTCATTCGTCTTCTCTTCCTTGCTCCGCTTCAGAAATGCTTCTCCCGCCTTCCAGACGCTTCCCGCCCCCTGGGTCAGGATGACATCCGGCGGCCGCGCCACCTGCGCGAGATGATCCACGATGGCATCAAATCCGGAAATATAAACGGCATCGGGATGACCCGCGCGCCGGATTGCCTCGCAGAGCCCCTCCGCCGTCACCCCCGGGAGCGGATCTTCGCTCGCGGCATAGATGTCGGTGACGATCAGAGAATCGGCGTCGGTGAAGGCCGTCAGAAATTCCTGAAAGAGGGCCTGCGTCCGGGTATAGCGGTGGGGCTGGAAGACGACGATGATCCGTCCGGGCCAGACCTGCCTTGCCGCGGCGAGCGTGGCGCGGATCTCCGTGGGGTGGTGGCCGTAGTCGTCAACCACGGTGATCCCTCCGGTCTCTCCCCGAACCTCCAGGCGTCGCTGAACGCCGGTGAAATGTTGCAACCCTTCCCGGATGACGGGGAAGGTCAGGCCCATTTCTCGCGCCACCGCAACCGCCGCGAGGGAGTTATAGACGTTGAACAGACCGGGCACGTTCAGCTTGACGGTACCCAGGAGAGTCTCCCGGCAGTAGAGGGAGAAGCGGGAGGATGTCCCGGCGAAGGAGATCCCCTCCGCTCGGTAGTCGGCGGGCGCCGAAAGCCCATAGGTGATCGCCTTTCTCTTGATCCGGGGGAGGATCTCCCGCACGTGTTGGTCGTCCAGGCAGAGGATGGTCGAACCGTAGAAGGGGACGATGTTGGCGAACTGCAGAAATGCCTCCTTGATCTCCTCTACGTCCCGGTAGTAATCGAGGTGCTCCCGGTCGATGTTGGTGATCACGGCGAGGCAGGGGCTCAGTTTGAGAAAGGAGCCGTCGCTCTCGTCCGCCTCCGCCACGATCACCTCTCCGTCCCCCAGGCGGGCGTTTCCGCCGATGCTGGCAAGCTTGCCGCCGATCACCATCGTCGGGTCCAGGCCGCCGTGGGCGAGAAGCGTCGATACTATCGAGGTCGTCGTGGTTTTCCCGTGGCTGCCCGAGACGGCGATGGAGAACTTCATCTTGAGCAGTTCGGCCAGCATCTCGGCGCGCGGGATGACCGGGATGCCCCGCTCATGGGCCGCCAGCACCTCCGGGTTGTCCGGCCGGACGGCGGTGGAGATGACGACCACGTCGGCGTTGCCGATATGGGCGGCGTCGTGGCCTTGGTGGATAGCGGCGCCCAGGTCGTCCAGACGCTGGGTGATGTCGGAGACGGAGAGGTCCGAGCCGCTGATCTCATAGCCCAGATTGAGGAGGACCTCGGCGATCCCGCTCATGCCGATGCCGCCGATGCCGACGAAATGGATGCGCCGTACCTTTCGGTACATGTTGCTTTTCTGAAGGTTGTCTTTCATCTATTTACCTCAAGTGCGTCCCGCCTATTGTCGCTCTCCGATCAGATCCAGGCAGGCATCGACAATGTCCGCCGCAGCGCGCCGGTTGCCCAGGGCGGCGGCGGCGGCTTCCATTCTCCGGACGGCGCCGGGATCGCGGTAGATCCGCTCGATCGCTTCCGCCAGCCTCCGGCCGTTCAGCTCTCTCTCCGGGATCATCTCCGCCGCCCCGGCGCCGGCGAGGACCTCGGCGTTTCTCGTCTGGTGGTCGGCCGCGGCGAAGGGGAAGGGAATCAGGATGGCTGCCTTCCCGCCGGCGGCGATCTCCGCGATGGAGGTCGCTCCGGCCCGGCACACCAGCAGATCTGCCGACCGGTAGGCCGAGGCCATATCCACGATGAACGGGGAGACTTCCGCCTCAAACCCCCGTTCGCTGTAAGCAGCGGCGACGATTTCCCGATCCTTTTCCCCCGTCTGGTGGATGAAGCGGAGCTGTTCCTTCAGGGGCAGGAGATCGTCGAGAGCCTCGCTGACGATCCGGTTGATCGCGTGCGCCCCCTGGCTCCCGCCGAAGATGAGAAGGGTGAAGCGCCGATCCTTCTTCCTGTCTTCCGTCTTTTCCTCAAAGAAGGCCGCCCGGATGGGATTTCCGGTCACCCGGGACCGGCTTTTCGGGAACCACCTCTCGGATGCGGAAAAGGCCAGAAAGATCCTTTCGGCGAAGCGGCCGAGGATCCGGTTGGTCAATCCGGGAAAGGCGTTCTGCTCGGCGATCGCTGTTTTCACACCCATGAGACGGGCGGCGAGGACCGCCGGTCCCGAGGCGTAACCGCCCACGCCGATCACGATGTCCGGGCAGAAATCACGGATGATCCGAAAGGAGGCGACCAGGCTGCCGGGGATCTTCAGGAGGGCCGCCGCGGTTTGCAGCGCCCCGCGTCCTTTGAGGCCCTCGACCTTGAGGAACTGGAGGGGATACCCCATCCGGCCGAGGATCTTCTTTTCCAGCCCCCTTTCCGTTCCAATGAAGAGCACTCGGTTCAGCGAGTTCCGGCCGAGAACCTCATCGGCGATGGCGATCCCGGGGAAGAGATGGCCGCCCGTTCCCCCTCCGGCGATGATCATCCCAATCCCGCGGTTTTCTCCTGCCTTCCCGACCGCCGTCTGGGTTTCTGCTGGAGTTCGCTGGCCGGAATTGCACCTCATGGTCAATCTACCCTTCATAGGACGAAATGTTCAATAGAATCCCTACCGCAATCAGGGACATGATCAGCGATGTGCCACCGTAACTCAGAAAGGGGAGCGCGAGCCCCTTGAGGGGGATCAGCCCCATCACTCCGGCCATATTGATGAAGGCCTCCAGGGCGAGCATCATCGTGAGCCCGGCGGCCAGCAGGTTTCCGAAAAGATCGGGCGCCTTCAGGGAAATCCAGAAACCGCGCAGGATCAGGATGAAATAGAGAGACAGGATCAGGCCCACGCCGATGAGTCCCGCCTCCTCGGCGATCACGGCGAGGATGAAGTCGGTATGGGGCTCCGGGAGGTAGAAGAGCTTCTGCATCCCGTCCCCGATCCCCACGCCGAAGGGGCCGCCGGAACCGAAGGAGATCAGCGACTGGATGATCTGGAAACCGGAATGGCGGGGGTCCTTCCAGGGATCGAGAAAAGCCGCCAGGCGGGCCAGGCGGTAGCTCTTGTGGAGCAGGAGCCAGAGGGCCACGGGGATGAACAGCGCGACGAGGCCGGCGAGGTGCACGATCCGACCGCCGGCCAGATAGAGCATCATCAGGGCGATGACGGCGATGATGACGGTGGTGCCGAAATCCGGCTGCAGCAGGATCAGGCCAACCAGGACCCCCGTGACGGCCAGGGGGATGAACAGCCCCTGGCGGATCTCCCGGATGTGGTTGACCCTCTCGGTCAGGAAATGGGCCAGGAAGAGGATCAGGGCCACCTTGACCATCTCTGACACCTGAAAGGAGAAGACCCCGAGCTTGAGCCAGCGGACGGCCCCGCCGGCGCGGATTCCCAGGTGGGGGATCCAGATCGCGCAGAGAAAGAGGGCCGAGGCCGCGATTCCGGGCCAGGCCAGCTTCCGGAGCTGGTAGTAGGGGATTCTGATTATCAGGATCATGAGCAGCAGCCCGAGGCCGAGGAACAGGATCTGCTTTTTGAGAAAGAACTGACCGTCCTGGAACCGCTCCGTCGCCAGGATCGAGCTGGAGCTGTAGATCATGACCGTTCCGATGGTCACCAGCAGCAGCGTGGCCAAAAGGAGGATCAGATCCGGTTTTTTTTCCCTGGACGAACTTTTCATCTCTAAATCTGCCTCACCAGTTTCTGAAATACGTTCCCCCGCTCCTTGTAGTTGGCGAACTCGTCGAAGCTGGCGCACCCCGGGGAGAGAAGAACGACATCGCCGGGCGACGCATGGTTCCGGGCCGTCGTCACCGCCTCTTTCATGGTGGCCGCGAGGGTGGTCCTGACCATCCCGCCGACCAGACCATTGATCTTCTCCCTGGCCTCGCCGAAGAGGACCAGTTCCCGGACCCGGCTCCGGATCAGGGGCGCGAGGGCGGCAAAATCCCCCTCCTTGTCCCGTCCCCCGAGCAGAAGGATGACAGGGCAAGAGAAGCTCTCCAGCGCCCGTATGACCGCCCCGACATTGGTCCCTTTGGAATCGTCATAGAAAACGACGCCGTTTTTCTCGCCGGCGTATTCGATCCGGTGGGCGATGCCTCGGAAACTTTCGACGGCTTCGATGAGGGAAGGCGGCAGGCATCCGCACGCCCGGGCCGCAATGATGGCGGCCATCACATTTTCGACGTTGTGACGTCCCGGGATCCGGATTATCCCGAGGGGGAAATCCTCGCGCTCACCGGAGGGGGAAACGCGGACCATTTTCTCTCCTTCCAGGAATATTCCGCAGGCGACGGCGCCGGAGGAGCTGAAAAGCTCGGTCCGGGCAGACAGGCGCCCGCTCAGGATCGCCGTGGAGGCTTCGTCGGCGTTGAGGATGGCGAGGTCGTAAGGGGTCTGTCGCGCGAAGATCCTTTCCTTGATCCGCCGGTAGGCGTCGAAGCTGCCGTGATAGTCGATGTGATCGCTGGTGACGTTGAGAAGAAGGGCGACATGGGGATGGAACTCACGCGCCCACTGGAGCTGGAAACTGCTCACCTCGGCGACGATCCAGTCCGCATTCTGAGGGCCGTCCGCGTATTCGATCAGGGGGGCGCCGATATTGCCTCCGACGAAGACCTTTTTCCCCGCTGTGCAGAGCATGTCTCCGATGAGCGTCGTGACCGTCGTCTTCCCGTTGGTTCCGGTGACGGCGACCAGAGGGGTCTTCAGGAAGCGCCAGGCGATTTCGATTTCGCTCAAGACCGGGATCTCCCGCCGGAGAGCCTCCACGAGGATGGGGTTTGCCGGATAGACGCCCGGCGAGGGAATGACCAGATCGGCGCCTGTGAGCACCTCCGGTCCGTAGGGGGTTATGATCAGGTCCGCAGACAGCTCCTCCAGCTCGACAAGGGCTTCCCCCCATGCCGATACCGGCTTTTCGTCGGTCACCGCGATCCGGGCCCCCCGCCCCGCGAGAAAACGGGCTGTCGCGCGTCCCGTTTTCCCGATGCCGATGACCGCCACCTTTTGTTTTTCTAGTTTCATGGGTTTTCTCTCACCTCAACTTCAGCGTGCTGATTGCCACCAGTGCAAGAAGGATGGAGATGATCCAGAAGCGGACGATCACCTTGGGTTCGGCCCAGCCCTTGAGCTCGAAATGGTGGTGGAGGGGTGCCATCCGGAAGATCCGTTTCCCGTTCGATATCTTGAACCAGCCGACCTGGAAGATGACGGAGAAGGTCTCCAGGACGAAGATCCCCCCGACGATGGCCAGCAAAATCTCCTGCTTCGTCAGGATGGCAAGGGCGCCCAGGGCGCCGCCGAGGGAGAGGGATCCCACGTCGCCCATGAAGACCTGGGCGGGATAGGTGTTGTACCAGAGAAAACCGATGCCGGCGCCGACGATCGCTCCGCAGAAGATGGCCAGTTCGCCGGTTCCGGCCACATAGGGGATCTGGAGGTAGGCGGCGATCTTGATGTTGCCGGCGAAGTAGGCGAACAGGAGATAGGTCATGAAGCAGGTGATAGCCGGACCGATGGCCAGTCCGTCCAGGCCGTCGGTCAGGTTGACTGCGTTTGCGGCGCCCACGATGATGAACGTCGACAGGAGCACATATCCCCATCCCAGGTTCGGGAGCGCTGTCTTGAAGAAGGGGATGGTCACCTGGGCGTTGAACCCCGGTTTGATGTAGAGGACGATGCCGACGAATGCCGCGAGCGCGATTTCCGCGGCCAGCCTGATTTTCCCTGGGACGCCCCGGCTATTCTGCTGCGTGAGTTTCCGGTAGTCGTCGAGAAAGCCGATGAGGCCGAAACCGACCGTCACCATGATGACGAGCCAGATATAGCCGACCGTCAGGTTGGCCCAGAGCAGGGTGGAGATGGTGACGGCGAAGATGATCAGGATGCCGCCCATCGTCGGAGTGCCTTTCTTGGCGAGATGAGAGTCCGGTCCATCCTCCCGGATGGTCTGTCCGATCTGGAGTTCATGGAGCTTGCGGATCAGCCAGGGACCGACAACAAAGCAAATCACGAGCGCGGTGATCGCGGCATAGATCGTCCGGAAGGTGATATAACGAAAGACATTGAAGAATGAATATATTTCATGTAGCGGATATAAAAGATGAAAAAGCATTTTTCCTTCCTTTTCGTTGCGTCCGGCCTTTTCTTGCGCGGCGAAACTTACACCGTTTGCGGCTTCAGGTCAAATGCCTCGATGAGGGCCTCGGCTACCTCTTCCATTTTCATTTTTCGGGACCCCTTGATCAGAATCCAGTCGTCCTTCTTCAGGTGAAGCCGGAGGCGGTCGATGACCTGCCTGGGGTCGTCGAAAAAAACGATCCTCTCCGCCGGGAGCCCCCCCCGGATCGCCGCGGCTGCCATAGCCCGGGTCAGCGTCCCCTTGAGAAAAACCGCGTCTACGCCGTTCTTTGTCAGGAGCGTTCCGATTTCCTCATGCAATTCTTCCGCCCGCTCGCCCAGCTCCAGCATGTCGCCCAGGATCGCGGTGGCGGCGCCTCTTCGGCGGAGTTCCTGCATGGTCTGGAGTGCCTTCCGCATCGATGCCGGATTGGCGTTGTAGGTGTCCATGATCAGGAAGGCGCCGTTTCCGAGCGGCCTGATCTCGCCCCGCCCCGGGAGGGGGCGGAAGGCGGCGAGGCCCTCCGCGATGAGACGCCGGTCGAAGCTCAATGTCCACGCAGCGGCGGCCGCGGCCAGGGCGTTTGCGACATTGTGCACCCCGGGAGCCGCCAGGCGAATCGGGAGTCCGCTCCCGTCGATGACGAGTTGAAAACGGACCCCTGCGGGTCCCGCCTTTTCGATCCGCCGGGCGGCGACGTCGGCGCCCGGCGTCAGGCCGAAGGTGATCCGCTTTCCCTGCCAGCGCTCGGCAAGGATGCCGATGGCCCGATCGTCATGATTGATGACCGCCGTCCCCCTGCCGGCCATGACCCGAAAAAGATCGCCCTTCTCTTCCCGGATTGCTTCCAGGGAACCGAGCCCTTCCAGGTGAGCGGGACCGATGTTCGTGATCAGCCCTACATCCGGAGCGGCGATGGTCGCGAGCCTCGCGATCTCTCCGGGACTGTTTGTTCCCATCTCGACAATGGCGAGTTGCTGCCCCGGCCGCAGCCGGAGAAGGGTCAGGGGGAGGCCGATCTGATTGTTCAGATTTCCCTCGGTCTTGAGGACATTTCGCGAGCGAGAAGAGATCGACGCCAGCATCTCCTTAGTGGTCGTCTTCCCGGAGCTTCCCGTGATGGCCACTACCGGGAGGGAGAATCTCCCCCGCCAGTCATGGGCGATGTCCCCAAGCGCCCGCAGGGTATCTGGGACGCCGATCACCGGCAGATCTTTGGTCAGGGTGTTGAGCTTTTCCGAAGAGTCCCTCCGGATAACGAGACCGGCAGCCCCCCGTTCAGCGGCCGTCGCGAGGTAGTCGTGGCCGTCGAAGTTTTCTCCCGCGAGGGCAATGAAGAGATTTCCCTCCCGGAGGCTCCTTGTGTCAGTGGAGAGGCCGCGGCACGACCAGCCGGCGCCGCCCCGCAGCGGGGTTCCTCCCGTGGCCTTCAGGATCTCTGCTGCGGAAAGAGCCGGCTCGTTTTCTCTCATGATCCTGTCCTCCCGACCCGCCAACGCGTCAGCTCTTCCCGCGCGATCATCCGGTCGTCGAAAGGGAACTTCCTGCCGTCGATGATCTGGTAGTCCTCGTGTCCTTTCCCGGCGATTAAAACGATGTCCGTACTCCCGGCGAGACCGATGGCCGCGGTGATGGCCATTTTTCGGTCGGGGATGACAAGATAGCCTCGCTCACCCGGATGACGCTCGAGATCTTCGAGCTTCGCGAATTTGGGCGCCCGGATACCCGTTTCGATTTCCCGGATGATCTCCAGGGGATCTTCCGTCCGCGGATTGTCCGAGGTCACGATGGTCAGGTCGCTGTAAGCGATTGCCGCTTCGCCCATGAGCGGCCGCTTCCCGCGGTCCCGGTCTCCGCCGCATCCGAAGACGGTGATGATCCTCCCGGCCCGGAAGGCGGAAAGATTCTGGAGGACCCGCCGCAGGGCATCGTCCGTGTGGGCGTAATCTACAAAAACGGCGGGTTGCCCCGCCGCACTGACCTTTTCCAGACGTCCCGGGACGTGGGTGAGACTGGCGATCCCGTCCCGGATGAACTGCACGGGGATTGCGAGAGCCCTGGCCGCTGCCGCGGCGGCCAGGATATTGTAGAGGTTGAACCGGCCCAGGAGGGGAGATGAAATTTCGAGCTTCTCCACATCGATACGGAGCGTCGCCTCGATCCCGTCGAGGGACAGGCGAAAGGGGTCTGCGGCGACGTCGCAGGGGCGCTCCAGGCCGAAGGTGAAGCAGCCGCCCCGGACTTCCCGGATGATCCGTCGCCCCCAGATGTCGTCGCCGTTGATGATCATCCTCAGCGGCCGGTTCTTCTCTCCGGCGGGGAGGATTTCGGAAAAGAGGCGCTTCTTCGCCTGGAAGTAGTTCTCCATCGTTTCGTGGTAGTCGAGGTGGTCCTGGGTGAGGTTGGTAAATATTCCCACGTCGAATGCACAGTCGTCAACCCTTCTGAGGTCGGCGGCATGGGAGGAGACCTCGGCCACGACGTGGGTGACGCCGTGATCGACCATCTCCCGGAGGATCTTTTGCATTTCGAAGGACTCGGGGGTCGTGTTCGGCGCCGGAAAGGTTTTTCCACCGTACCGATAGTTCACCGTGCCCAGAACCCCGACAGGATAGCCGGCGGCCTTGAAGATGGATTCCAGGAGATAGGTTACGGTGGTCTTGCCGTTGGTTCCTGTCACGGCGAGGAGGCAGAGCCGGGAAGAGGGGTGGGCGAAGAAATTCCGTCCGAGGCGGCCGAGGACCGGGCGGCTGTCGCGGACGCGGATGGCAGTAACGCCGCCGGGGGGGCGGAACTCACCTTCATGGATGATAAAGGCAGCGCCTCTGGCCACCGCATCGCCGATAAAGCGATAACCATCCGTTTTAAGGCCGGGGATCGCCACAAAGAGGCCGCCCTTGCAGCACTGCCGTGAATCGTAGCAGACCGATGCAACTTCGCCGTCCGAATCCCCTGTGGTTCCCATTGTTTCGATTCCTCTCATCAGGAGCGACAGTTGCATCGGAACCTCTCATGAACCCATGCTGAAGGTGACGGTGCAGAGGCGGTTCTCCGGTGCGGGCAGGCCGGCGGCCGGTTGCTGAGCAGTCGCCCAGCCGCTTCCGATAACACGGACCTCTATTCCTTTTTCCTTTGCTTTCCTCAGGGCGTCACGGATCGTCATCCCGCGGAAATCCGGTACGGCTGCTTCGTCCCCTTCCAGGGCAGTCTGGTTCGCGAGGGGCGCCGGGGCGGAAATGAGCCTCAGCTTCATGTCATCAGCGGTTTTCTCCTCGTCCGGAGCGAAGTTTACCCGGATGTTCGTTTTGAAACGGTTCAGAATCTGCTCTCCGATATTCCTGAAGACGGGGGCAGCGGCGACGCCGCCCCATTTGTCCCGCTGCGGTTCATCGAGAATGACTAAAATCGCAATCTGCGGATTCTCCGCCGGGAAGAATCCCATGAAGGACGTTTTGACTCTCTCGGTGGAATAAGCCCGCCGGGAGAAATCGAATTTCTGGGAGGTTCCCGTCTTTCCGGCTACGGCGACATTCGCGATTCGGGCTTGCTTGCCGGTGCCGTCTTCCGCGCCGACCACGTCGGTCAGGATGGCGGTCATCCTCGTTGCCGTCTGGGCGGAGATGACCCGGCGGACCACGGTGGGGCGATAGGACTGGACGACATTTCCCTTTCGATCCATGAGCCCGCGGACGACGAACGGTTTCATCATGACGCCCTGGTTGGCGATCGTGGACAGAGCGGTGATGAGTTGGATAGCGGTCACGGAAACCCCCTGCCCGAAGGCGACGGTCGCCGCATCCACCCGTGTCCATTTCTCCACCGGCCGGAGGATTCCGCTCACCTCACCCGGGAGGTCGATCCCGGTCTTTTCGCCGAATCCGAATTTACGGATGTACTGATAGAACTTCTCCTTGCCGAGCCTTTCCCCGATCTTGACCGCGCCAATATTGCTCGAGTACTTGAGAATATCGTGGAAGCTCAGGGCGCCGTGCCGCTTGCGGTTCGCCTCATGGATCACCCGGTTGGCGATTGCATAATGGCCGTCTTCGCAGTTGAAGATGTCTGTTTCTTTGACGACTCCCTCCTCGAGAGCTGCCGCCGCTAGAAACGGCTTGAAGGTGGAACCGGGATCGAAGCTGTCGGTGATGACTTTGTTTTTTCCGGTGGCGGGGTTCACTGCCGAGAAAAGGTTGGGGTCGAATCCCATTTCGTTGGCCAAGGCCAGGATTTCACCCGTGCGGGGATCCATGACGATGGCGAATCCCCCCTTCGCCCCCTTGGCCTTCACTGCCGACTTCAGATGGGATTCGGCAAGGTGCTGGATGCGGTTGTCGATGGTCAGGACGAGGTTGTAGTTCTCACGAGGTGCGGCTTTGGGGATCTCCACCCGGGGATAGAGCCTTTTCCCCTTGGCGTCCCGCGTCCAGAGCAGTTTTTCCGGCGGACCCTTCAGGTAATGGTCATATTTGAGTTCCAGCCCCTCCAGACCGGTGGCGTCCAGGCCGACGAAGCCGATCAGGTGGCCGGCCAGCTCGCCGGAGGGATAGAAGCGTTTCGGCTCCTTCACGAGGAAGATTCCATCGATGCGCAGCTCCTGCACGAGACGGGCCTGTTCAGGGGCAATCCGCCGGGTGACCCAGGAGAAATTCTTCGTGCCGGACAGTTTCTTCTGGATAACCGTCCTGTCTACCTGGAGAATGGCGGCGAGTCTTTCGGCCGCTTCGGCGGGATTTTCGATCTTGGTGGGGTCGGCGAAGACGGAATCGACCATGATGGTGGCGGCCAGCTTCTCTCCGTTCCGGTCGAAGATGATCCCTCTGTCGGGCTGCAGGAGAAGGGTCTGGGTATGCTGCTTTTCGGCGAGGGCCTTCAGTTCCTTGTTGGAGAGGATCTGAAGCTGAAAGGCCCGCGAGGCAAGTGCGATCAACAGAACCAGGAAGAAGGCCAGCAGGGTGGCGATCCTGAATTTCAGCCATTTTCGGGCGTCGCCGTTCATTTGAGCAAAATCACCTGTTCCCTTCCTGGATAAGTCATCTGCAGCTTTTCCTGGGCGATGGTCTCGATCCTCTGAGGGGATTTCAGTGTGGCCAGTTCGATCTTCAGCTTTGCCTGTTCTTCGGTGAGCTGTTCCCGGCTGTTCATTTCCCGGGCGACCTGATACTCCAGCTCCGTCATGTGGATGTGGCTCCATACATAGATGAGCGCCACCGCCATGAGGACGGAGGCGATGAAGATCCAGGTGGAATATCCGACGCTGCCGGATATCCTTTCCTCCTGCCGAACCGTCTGTTTAAGGACCTCTACGGCCTGCATAGGTCAAATCCTTTCCGCCGTTCTGAGCTTTGCGCTTCTGGCCCGCGGATTTTCGCGGATCTCTTCCTCGCCGGGGACCACCGGCTTTCTAGTAAGGACCTTCAGGGTCGGCTTTCGGCCGCAGGCACAGACGGGAAGATCCGGCGGACAGAGGCAGCCCTTTTCTCCGGCGCGGAAGGCGTTCTTGACTATCCGGTCTTCCAGAGAGTGAAAAGAGATGACCGAAAAACGCCCTCCCTCTTTGAGCCGCGCCACCCCGAAAGCTGTAGCCCGGTACAGATTGGCAAGCTCGTCGTTGACTGCGATCCGGAGGGCCTGGAAGGTTCTCGTGGCCGGATGGATCCTTGCCGGTCCTCTTCGTCGGGGCAACGCCCTGACCACCGCGCCCGCAAGATCAGCCGTGGTCCGGAGAGGAAAAAGATTCCGATTCACTGCGATTGCCCCGGCAATCCTTCCCGCCATTCTTTCTTCGCCGTACTCCCGGATGATCCTCTCTAACTCGTCCGCGGACAGGGTATGGATGAGATCGCAGGCGCTGATTCCCCGGCTGCGGTCCATCCGCATGTCCAGGGGGGCGTCCAGCGTAAAACTGAACCCCCTGTCCGCCGTGTCCAACTGGTGGGAGGAAACCCCCAGATCGAGGAGAATCCCGTCCACCTTCCCGATGTTCATCCCCGCCAGAATGGTGTCCATGTCGGCAAAGTTCCCCTTCATTAAAATCTTCCTGTCGCCAAAAGGGGCCAGGCGTATCCCGGCCTCGCGGATGGCATCCCCGTCGGCATCGATGCCGATCAGAAGGCCGTCAGGCGCCGTATTCTCAAGGATCGCCGCGGCGTGTCCTCCGCCTCCCACCGTGCCGTCCACATAGACGGTTCCTGCCCGGCAGCGAAGCGATGCGACAACCTCTCCGACCATGACCGGCTTGTGGAAGGCGTCCATGTCACAGGCCTTTTATATTCCCAGATCCGCCATATAATCGCTGAAGACATCCGGGTTGTCTCCGCTCTTTTTCTGCTCCGCTTCGAACCTGTCCTTGCTCCAGATTTCGATGACCTTGATCATGCCGGCCAGGACGATGTCCTTCTCCAGCTTTGCGAACTCCCTGAGATTGGGGGGGATGAGGATGCGTCCCTGGCCGTCCAGGGTGCAATCGACGGCGCCCGACATGAAAAAACGCTGAAAGGCCCGGACTTCCTTGCGCAGAAGAGACTGGTGGGAGACCTTTTCCTCGATGACGCGCCACTCGTCGTAGGGGAAGACCATGAGATAGCCGTCCCAGTTCGTTATGACGAGACGGTTGTCGTATTTTTCGGCGAAGACATCGCGGAGGCGTGCAGGGAATATGACCCTCCCCTTGTCGTCGATGGCGTGGTGGTATTGACCTCTGAAGACGGACATATGGGATTATCCTCCACTCTCATCCACTTTGCCCCACTTTGGTGGAAAGATAGAGGAGGATGATTGCTTTGTCAAGAAATATTTTTACTTTTTTTATCTGTTCATCTGATATTTTAAGACGGCCCGGTTATGGGCTTCGAAGCTGGAGGAGAATTGATGAGCCCCATCGTTCGTCGCCACGAAGTAGAGGTAGCCGACGGGGGCGGGATACAGGGCGGCCCGCAGGGAATCGGTGCCGGGATTGGCGATGGGACCCGGAGGCAGGCCGTTGATGATGTAAGTGTTGTAGGGCGTGTCCTTTTTCAGGTGACTTCGCAGAACGGTTTTCACAGGGTTGCCCTCCCGTTCGAGGTGGTAGACGGCGGTCGGATCGCTCTGCAGTTTCATCCCCAGTTTCAGGCGGTTGTGAAAGACGGCGGAGATGAGAGGCTTTTCTTCCTTGTTTCCTGACTCCTTGCCGATGATCGAGGCGAGGGTCACCCATTCGTTGAGGGACAGACCGATCTCCTCCGCCCGTTTTCTCATCTCCGGTGTGATCTTCTTCCAGAATTGCCGGACGAGGATCCGGATGACCTCTCTGGTGGTCATGGAACGGTCAAATAGATAGGTGTTCGGGTAAAGGTACCCCTCGATGCTATCCCCCTCGATGTCCAGAGAGGCCAGGAACAGTTTATCGGTGGCGAGGGCCATGAACTCCTTCTCGTTGATGAGCTTGTCGGCGAGGAGTCTTATGGCCACGTCGTTCACCGTCAAGTCCTCGGGCAGCGTCACCTGATAGTCCTTGATCTCTCCCCGGACCAGCTTGTCGAGGATTTCCCCGGGCGACATAGAACCGACAAATTCGTATTCGCCCGCCCGGATGTGTCCGGTCGCCTGCTTTCCGAGGGCGAGCAACCAGAAGAAGGGGCGATTTTCTACCAGACCGGCCTCATTGAGGGTCTCCGTGATCCGGAAAAATCCCGATCCTTTCGGAATATCGACAATCCTTGCCGCGGAAAGATGGTTGACGGGGGACGTGGCATAGCGGTAGAAGGCGATGCCGGCGAGCAGCGCAATCAGAATGAGCAGAAAGGCCGTTTCCCACCTTTGCTTTACCGCTTTTCTTAATCGATTCAGCAACGGGTAACCTTTCCCGCGCACAACGGTGAGTCGAGATATCCCTGCAGGATGACGCCGGCGGCCAGACGATCGACCGCCTCTTTTCTCTTTTCTCGGCGCATGCCGGTCTCCCGGAGAATTTCCTCGGCCTCTTTCGTGGAGAGCGTTTCGTCCCAGCGGATGACGGGAAGCGAAAAGCGGATTTCCAGGCGTCTGGCAAACCGGTCGATCTTTTCGCACTGGATTCCCGCGCTGCCGTCAAGTCGCAGCGGATAACCGATAACAATACGCTCGATGTCATATTGTCTGACCAGCTCGGCGATCGCCCCGAGATCCGCCTCCCGGTTCTTTTTAATGATGGTGGTTAGACCTTGAGCCGTCATCCCCAACTCATCGCAGATGGCGACACCGATCCTCCGGCCGCCATAATCCAATCCCAGTATCCGCATCCGCGTATCCCTTTTATTGAAAAAGATTCCCGCCAATGCATCCGCGGCGGATGTATTGGCCCTATTTTCCATAAAACGCGGCTCGCTGTCAACCGATAGAACAGCTCACGAGAGCGAATCATCCGGGCAACTGCGCATTCTTGCAGGGCCGAAGGATAAAGTTCTTCAATCTGATGACCGCCTATTCCCCATATGTTATTCAACAGCAAGATCTCTTGTCAGGCGTTTAGGTGAGAAAGTTAATGTTCGTATTTCGCCCCATGACCTCCGGCGATACTCGGCGACCAATGCCAGCAGAAACGGCGTTCCCCTGGAAGTCGTATCGAAAGTTATCTTGAGGCATCAGGATTTGAAAACCAAGCAGGTCTATCTCGGGAAGATCAGCGACTCAGAGGCTATTCGATGCATGGACATCCTGCATGGGAAATGGAAAAGCCCGGCAAATGCTAAGGGAAAGAGGTCTTTGGGGTAAAAAAACTACTTGACATGAATATCAATATTGATACTATATAAGACATGGCCAAGATCGAAGACATCCTTATACAGATGAAAAACAATCCAAACGATTTTCGTTTTTCTGATTTGACCAAGGGCTGTATTCATTATTTCGGTCAGGCGCGAAAGAAGGATGGAAGTCACCATGTTTACAAGATACCATGGAAAGGAGATCCGCGGATCAACATACAGAATCATAAGGGTAAGGCCAAGGCGTACCAGGTAAAGCAGGTACTGTTGGCTATTGAGAAGTTGGAGGTTGAACATGCCACTGAAAGATGATCGTTATACATACCGTGTAACCTGGTCTGAAGAGGATCAGGAATATGTAGGCTTATGTGCCGAATTTCAGAGGTTGAGTTGGCTGGATCAAACACCGGAAGCTGCTCTGAAGGGGATCCGTAAAGTTGTCGAGGGCGTGATCGAGGATATGAAGCATTCTGGCGAAGAGATACCTCAACCGATTGCCAGTAAAAGATATAGCGGCAAGTTTATGGTGCGTGTCCCCCCCGAAGTCCACAGAAATCTTGCCATTCAAGCATCGGAATCAGGTGTCAGCCTAAACCGCATTGTTGGCGCAAAGTTAAGTCGATAGCAGAGGATTTTTTCTTTATATTGATATCTCTTCAAAATCACTACAAATACAACTGTTCACATTTGGTTTCTGGAGCATTTTATTGAATGCCAAATCAAACGAGCAAATGATTGACACGAAATGATTTCCAGTCCATGATAAATTTCATGGTCTTCAGATCTTTAGTGGGAATGTGGGTCATGCTGGAATTAGGAGCCCCCGGCTTCGACAGTTGTAGGCATTTTTCAGCCTTTAAAATGACGTAAGTTATTGAAATCTCGCGGTCGGACCTCCGGAAAACTGAAAAACAAATGACGTAAGTTATTGAAATCTCGCGGTCGGACCTCCGGAAAACTGAAAAAC